>ENA-ORNZ01000006-ORNZ01000006.1-human-gut-metagenome-genome-assembly--contig:-NODE-6-length-297670-cov-8.157378_pt1 | contig 297670 bp, 203 predicted proteins | sample MGYA00242124_ERZ509040 | MGnify/ENA primary metagenome ERZ509040 (study PRJEB26280, sample SAMEA2338733) | human gut metagenome | biome: human gut; feature: human-associated habitat; material: faeces... | reverse complement strand
ACTATGAGGAAGAACAACTGAATCCCATGATACGGGCAACAAATTCTATCGCTTTGCGTTTCGATGCTATCGGTAAAACTTTGGAAACTCTTATTCTCTCTCAACTGGAAGCCAGTCAGGAGAGACAAATATCCGTGCTTAAAAAGTTAAGTGAGCAGTTCTGTAAACATGCCGATGTGATAAACAACCAATCTAAACAGATTAACGCACTCTACCAGATACACCAACGGGATTATAAAAGGTTGCTACACTTGATACAACTCTATTCGGAACTTTCCGCTTGCGGTGTAATGGATAGCAAAAGGAAAGAGAATCTGAAAGCTGAAATCAGTAATATGATAAATACATAGGATTATGCACATAGACTTTGCCTCACCATCAAACGGAACATATAATAATGCTGGTAGTAGCCGACAGCTAGCAAATTACCTTGAACATGAAGATTTAGAACGGATGGAGAAAGGTATTTATACCGAAGGCTTTTTCAATCTGACAGAGGATAACATATATAAATTAGTTGTCATAAAAGATATAGATAGCAATATAGGACAACTCCTGAAAACTGATGCAAAGTTTTATGCTATCCATGTCAGTCCATCCGAAAAGGAACTCCGAGCAATGGGTAATACAGAACAGGATCAAGCCGAAGCAATGAAACGTTATATTCGAGAGATATTTATACCTGAATATGCTAGGAACTTCAACAAAGAACTATCCGCTTTGGATATAAAATTTTACGGGAAGATTCATTTTGACCGTAGTCGTTCAAACAATGAACAGAATATGCATTGTCATTTGGTTGTTAGCCGGAAAGACCAAACGAACAAAAAGAAATTGTCACCACTTACTAATCATAAGAATACCAAGATCGGAATTATCAAAGGTGGTTTTGATCGTGTGAACCTGTTTCAGCAGGCAGAGCTGGGATTTGATAAACTATTCGGTTATGATCGTCAACAAACAGAATCGTTTGATTACCAAAATGTGATGAAGAACTGTTCTATATCCGAACAGCTTAATTTGCAGAAGCAAGATATTCAATCCGATGAAAGAAAAATAGAAGTTGATCAGAATAGTAATATTGAAAACAAAAAAACAAGTAATCAAGCTCTCAATCAAGAAAGCAATCAAGCATCCGATTCGTTTATCTCTTTTGTTTCGTCGGGAGCAGGCTTTCAGTATAACCTCGAAGAGCAAATATCAAAGCCTAAAAAGAAAAAGAAGAAAAGACACTATTTGTGATTTCTCTACCATATGACACATATCTGACTAAGGCTTTAAGCTGTTTTGCAACACCAATAAGCATATAATTATAAGAAAAATAGAACAACAGCAAAATATTTTATATCTTTGCGGCTAATTTTTAATTTCTTATGAAGAGCGGTAGAACTAGTAAAATAGGAATTGATATATTTTCAGGTGCAGGAGGACTCAGTTTGGGTGCCGAGTGGGCTGGAATTACAGTTCGTTATGCCATAGAAATTGATGAGAATTCTGCGAAAACATATTCCAAAAATCATCCTAACACCCAAATTATAAGGCAAGATATATCAAATGTGGAGACATCAACTTTTTCGCATGAAAATATCTTTATTTTATTTGGTGGACCTCCCTGCCAAGGATTCTCTGTTTCCAATAGAAAAACTCGTACTGTTGAAAATGAAAATAACGGTTTATTTAAAGAATTTCTTCGATTTGTCGATGATCTTAATCCTGAATGGTTTCTTTTTGAAAATGTAGAAGGTTTGGTAAACTTTGACAAAGGTAAAACGTTACGATATATATTAAATCAATTTAAGAAAATAGGATATAAAACATCAGAAGCTATATTGTATGCTTCTGACTATGGAGTTCCACAACACAGGAATCGTTTTTTTATCGTAGGGAATAGAAATGATATTGATTTTGATTTTCCTCCCCCTAACGACAAGATTATTACAGTCGGAGAAGCAATCAATGATTTACCAATTATTGAAAATGGCGCACATTGTGATGCTCTACCTTATAGAAATGATATAGAGTTAAGTGATTATTCTTTATTAATGAGGAGAAAATCGAATAAATCAACTCAAAATTATGTATCTAGGAATGCAGACTATATTATTGAACGCTACAAATATATAAAGCAAGGTCAAAATTGGCGTTCTATCCCAGAATTTCTAATGACAAATTACAAAAACAAAAACAATTGTCACAGTGGAATATATAAGCGTTTAGAAGAAGACAAACCATCTGTTGTTATCTCTAACTATAGGAAAAATATGCTAATTCATCCATGGCAAGATCGAGGATTATCAGTTAGGGAAGCTGCTAGATTGCAGAGTTTTCCTGATGATTTTGTCTTTGAGGGAACAATTCACTATATTCAACAACAAATTGGCAATGCTGTACCTCCGTTATTAGCAGAGGCTATATTTAAAAAAATATTATCTTATGGAAAATAGCATGTGGAATGAATTAGACTTAGAAAGGATTTTACATGATAAATTAACAACTCGATTCGACAAATCTACAGCTGAGTCTATTTGGAGTGATTATATACAAATACGCAAAGAAGCTATAAATATTGCGGAGCAAATAAAAGCCAAAGAGCCGACATTAACAGATCATGGTCCAAAACATTTGGCTAATGTCATGGAAAATTCGTATAAGTTGATTAAAGAGAAAATAAATGTCTTTACATGTGGCGATTTGTATTTCTTATGTATTATCATTATGTTGCATGATGTTGGAAACATTGAAGGACGAGAAAATCACCAAATAAAAATAACAGACATCTACAATGACATTAGAAAAGAAAACAGTAAATATTATCATGAAAGAACTTTAGTTCTTCAAGCTGCTGCCGCTCATTGTGGAGAATCTAAATTGGGAGACAAAGACACACTCAAACAACTAAGTGAAAGTTCGAACTTATTAGATGATAAATTAAGATTAAGAGAGTTAGCAGCGATATTACGTTTCGGTGATGAACTGGCAGAAGGTCCTCAAAGAACATGTGATTATATTATAAGAAGAGGGAGCCTAAGTTCAAAATCAGCTATATATCATGTCTATGCTCAAATCACTCGTGTTTATATAGACATTGATAGAATAGCACTTACTTACAATATTGATATAGAAAACTCAGAGATAAAAAAAATAGGATTAAAAAAAATACTTAGCTTTATTTATAAAAGAATCATCAAACTAGATGAAGAGAGAAGATATTGCAAATATTATACAGAGATACTAACTCAATATAAACAAACTCATGTGACATTTAATATCACAAAAAAGGGGTTCCCTATTATTGATATTCCTGAAATTAGGTTAGAGGATAAATTTAATGTTCCCAGCAATAGCAATAAAGCGATGAAAGTATTCATTAATCAATATCCTCAATTGAAAATAGAAAATGTAGTAGAATCAATTCAAAAAGCGAAGATATGAAAGCTATAAGTAATCCATTTGAATTTGAAGCGGCAAATAATTTGAAGGACGAAGATATAATTAAATTTTACATTGAAGATCATAATTATACTCGTTTCATCCGTTCTACCAAAAATATATTTATAGTAGGGGAAAGAGGAGCTGGAAAAACAATGACTCTTTTGTATAATTCATTTAGTATTCAATATAAAATTTCGCAAGGAAACAAAGCAATTGCAAATTTTGACAAAATAGGCATTCATGTTCCATGTAACACTCCTTTATTTCACAAAAAAGAATATCTATTACTAAAAGAAGAACATAAAAAATATATAATTTGCGAGCACTATTTAGTCCTTAGCATATTATTCAATATTGCTAAAACACTGTCAGAAATTCCAGAAATAAAAGATGGCTTAAACAAAATAGATAATTATAACATACAAAATCTTCAATATATATGGGGAACTAGTCATGACTTTAGATCGGAGTACTTTTTTAATGACATAAGGACTTTTGTAAACAAAGAAATTCGGGAAACTCAAATAAAGATAAATACCTATGGCAATGATAGTTTCTATGAAACTTCATATTCTTTTTCTTCTTTATTATTGCCATTTTTCGATTTACTTAAAAGCATTCCATGCCTAAAAGATAGTCACTTTTTGCTTATGATAGATGATGCTCATGATATGAACGAGTATCAGATAAGAACTTTAAATTCATGGATTGCGTATAGAGATCATTCTATTTTTAGTTTTAAAATAGCTATAGCAAGAATAGCAGAACTTGACAGACAAACAAGTTCTGGCGGAAGCATTTTAGAGGGGCATGATTACTTAACTATTGAAATGGGCAAGGATTTATACAATAAAGACTCTGATTTTTACAAATTTGCAAAAGATATAATTGAAACTAGACTTTCTAGAATAGAAATAAATATTCCAGCTGAAACATTCTTTCCTCCCAATAATGATTTCTTAAAAGATATAGAAGTAGCCAGAAGCAAAGCACGAATATTAGCAGAGACCAAATACTCTGAGCCCAAGAAAATTACGGAATATATAAAGAAATATCATCGAGCAATCTATTTTAGAGATAGAAGTCCCAAAGCCAACACCCCGCCTTATGCCGGTTTTGAAACACTTGTTGATATTTCAACAGGAATAATTAGAAATTTGTTAGATCCATGCTATTGGATGTTTGATAATATTGTAAGCGAAGATAATTTCGACATATCCAAATTAACAGAAATTAGCCCGGCAATACAAAATTCAATTATACAACAAAGAAGTGCTTCATTATGGACTATTTTAAGAGAAGGATTAGATAAGATAATACCCAATTGTTCAAACAAAGAAGGAGAGCAAATATACACGATGTTCGATAGGCTTATGATTCTGTTTAAAAAGAGACTTTTAGCTGACATTTCAGAGCCTAGAGCTATAGTATTTACTTTAACAGGGGAGAAAAAATTCCCTCAAGAATATGAACATATCAAAAAACTTTTAGATATATCTAGAAAAGCTCAAATGTTATACACTCGCGTAAGCAGTGGAAAACAACTTGGAAGTAAAACGACTTATTATGTTCCAAATAGGATGTTATTACCTGATAGAGGATTAGATATTAAAGGACAATATTCCCAAGTACCTATTTCTGTAAAAGATCTATACCAAACCATTACTTTAGATCAAGATTTGCCATTCTTTTTAGAGAATAGAAATAACGATTCTAGTAGTCACCAATTAACGCTGAATTTATGAATAAAATATTAATATTATTCCCAAGTTGGGAAGAAAGAAGTTTTTTAGGATTAGCAAAAATTGTTAGATCCAGACAGATAAATGTTATCTATGTAATAGAGAAACTAGATTCATTAAATAAGCAGGAAACGGAGAACTCTTTAAAAAAAATCAAAGAATTCTCTCAAAGTAATAACATTATTATTAATACAATAAATTTAGACAATGAGTTATTCTCTACATTTGAAACAATTGGAAAATCTATAGAAAGTATAGAACCAAATGATAAAATTACTATTGATATCACAACTATGTCTCGAAACATCATTTGGTCATTACTTTTCTTCTTAAAACAACACTTTTCAAAAGTGGATATAGTCTACAACTCCCCATTTGATTATTCAAATGAGTGGATTAGTCGTGAGCCTTCTAAGCCTAGATTACTATTTAAACATTCAGGCATTATTAATCTAGAATTAAAAAACTGTCTTGTTATTGTAACTGGATTTGATGCTGATAGAACAAAGCAGTTAGCTCGATACTATGATCCACAAAAAATTATTTTGCTAATACAAGATGGAAATAAATTCAATAACAGTTTAAGAAACAAAAGTGATATTCATAAACAAATGTGTGAAGAACTGGGATATACAAACATTGATATACTAAATATTGATGCTTACTCTTCAGACTTAGGTTATTCAATTATAGAGGATGTTATTAGTAAAAATATACAAGATTATAATATTATACTTGCATCATTAGGTCCTAAATTATCTGCTATTTCTATCTACAAAGCATATATATGTCATCCAGAAATAGCATTGTCCTATGTTCCTTGCAATGAATACAATATTAATTATTGTACAGGAATTGGTTCAACATATGAATACAGCTTCGATCTAGAATGTTTAGTAGATTAAAATAGAATTATATACCCTATCAAGAAAAAAAATTTAACTACTCTTGCTAGTGATCTATATAATAAAATACTTTCGACTAATTTTGTATAGCTTTAAAAAGTAGTTATCTTTGCCCCCAGTATTCTCCATAAGCAAACTACCGCAAAAGCACGTAGCAAATCAGTGGGTTAAATCATGGGATATGCTTGAAGCAAAAAATATAAAGTTTTAAATATCAGCATGGTAACTCCGTTAGGAGAATCCCAGGCGGATCACATAAGAACAAAGCTAAAAGAGATAAGTCCTGCAATATTAACGTATTGTGGGACTTTTTTATGTTTTAGTCTTGCTTGAAAGCCCAAAAAGGCGCACGAAAAGATACGGTTGAGTATCCAAATCGTACCCCCTTCCCCGAAAAACAAAAAGGGGGTACAATTGTCGGAAAGTCCTTCTGATAAACTACGTGGAGGTCTTCTATTTAATACCAAAACTCATGATCGAATACAGAACTAGCTTTTTTATTTGGTAGATAACCTATTTACTTATTTCTCCAACTTTATAACCTACGATTCCAAAAGACTTGTGTAGCGCCGGGATTAACCACATGATCAAGCCGGGTAGTCCCCAGCGTTTTTTCTCTTCGCTGATGAAATAGAATCGTTCGATCAGTTTGAGCTTGGGGAACCATTGCTCGATTGTGTGCGGATCGTTTAGTCCGAAATGGAAACGGGCTTTTGTCCGTTTTACCGATTCATGCTTGTCGGAGTTGCGGGCGGCCCATTTACTGGCGAAATCAAAATATATCTCGCATCCGGGAAAGCGTTGGGCGAGGTTTTGGATAACAGATTTTACCTGTTCCTCATTGAAATACATCATTACACCTTCCGCGAGGAAAAGGAAGCGGCCGTGAGGATGTTTTTGTCTCAACATATCCATCCAGTCCGTCTCGAGCATAGAGCTTTTGATCGTGAGATCTTTAGCGGAGGCAGGGAATAGCTTTTCACGCAAATTGATTACTTCAGGTAAGTCTAGTTCGTAGAAGGTCGCTTGGTTATGGTTGGAGACACGTTGGAAACGGCTGTCTAGTCCGCAACCGATCGATACCACTACCGGATCTTCAGTTACCTTACGGTCGATGAATCCTTTGCTTTTGGTTTATTTACGCAAGAAGGAAGTGTATTTTAATCAAACGGAAAAATGGTACACATAGAACTCTCATCTCGTGGAAGAGATACGATCGCTTTAGAAATGCCGGATATAAGTTGTTTTTCTACCAATCGTTCAAGAGGGTTAGAAGAGAACTGTTGGGAGGCGGAAAACAAATTATTGACCTATCGTATCTGTGATTTCAGATGCAGGGATTTTAATGTGACAAGATACCAGATCTATTGCAAGGAGGATTGTTGCATGCGTTCCCTAAATGGCGGATTTGTCGGAACGTTATACGGAGTACTTCGGGAGTGCTTATTTGCGATTCGTCAGGAGGGAGACTTTCTTTATCGCTCCCAAGAATCTCTCGATTCCAATCGCTTTATCTGTGGCGTTGAATGATCTTGAGGTCTCTCAGATGATGGGAAATGCCTCGCCAATGTATCTCGAAGCAAAAGTAACCGAGTGCTTGTCTTTATTTATGCGGGAGACGGAAGGTAAAGAACCGGTTAACGCAAAGATAGTAGGCTTTTCCGATCGGGATAAAATTTATCAGGCCCGGGATATTATATGTTCCGAATATTTGAACCCGCCTTCATTACATGATTTGGCTTTACGTGTCGGAACTAATGAATGTACTTTGAAAGCGTAGTATAGACCATCGACTTTTATTTCCCGAATCGGGAACTATCCACCTCTTTATGCTCTTTTGCTTTAAAATCTCCGAATTTATAGATAAAGGATAAGGAGACTCGTCTGGAATCCGGGATCATACGCATATGTAAGTCTTGTGTTTTGTATTGGAGATTAAGATCTTTTGGGACCCATGAATTAAACATGTCATCCGCTTTTAAAGAGATCTCCGCTTTGCCGTTGGGTGAGATCCATTTCAAGCCGGCGTCTACGTTATACATACAGCTGATCGTCATTGGGCCTTGAATGTTGCGGGTAATATAAGAACCGGATACTTCCGCTTTGATAGTAGGCTTCGATGAGATGTTGAACGTATTATTTAATTCGGCATAGAATGCCAGATTATTTTTATTGAAGCTTATATCATGGTAATTATCACATTTCATCTTGTCATAATAACCGTTTAACGTTAATCTGGAATCAAGCACGGAGCCGGCTTTGAATGGCATCATTACATTTAGGCCTAGCTTACTGGAATAGTCGAAATTCAGTGTCTTATAGATAAGAACTAGTCTCTCGGAGGATTGATAGGGGAGCTGGTTGAAATTATTGTCTATATAATTTGCGTATAGCGTGAAAATGTATTTGTTTTTTAGGATGTAGTTCAATTGAGCAGAGTAGAGTCTGGACGGCCTTAAATCCGGGTTACCTTGTATCTCGGTATATCCATTCAGATAAGACACCGTGTTCTGCATCTCCCAATAACTGGGATAGGTCTTGTCTGAAGAAACGGATAATTGCAGGATGTGGCTGGGGTGGGCTCGGTACGTGATTTCCATCATTGGGAATAAGCTCCAATAATCAATCTCCTTATGTTTGTAATACTCTCCGGTCAAAGAGGCGTTTACGGATAGGTTATCAGAGAAGCTTTTGGAAAAGCCGGTATATAAATCATATACATATTCATCCAGTTTACTGTAACTATTAGAGATGGACCAATCGTGTTCGCGCAGTGAATGATATACCTGAGAACTTTTGTCTGAGGCGAAGCTGAATTTTGTCCCATAGTTGAGCATCCAGCCTTTTCCTAATTTATGGTTCTGGTCCGCGTAGACGGAGAGCCTACGGATGTCTTGTTGTGATTTAGCGTTGAAGGCATCTTCTTTCCCAGCTTTCTTCTCTTGGTAATATTGTGTCGTATGATTGATGTAAGCGGTAAAATCAATCCCTACATTAAGGCCGAACCCGGAGGCATAGTCGAGCGCCAGATTATGCATCTGGATCGGTTTGTCGGATTTCTTTCTGTTTTCGGAATCCGAATAGGTTCCTACAGAAGAGGTGAAAGGATGAGTCCATTGCTGGATCTCTGAGGTATAGGCGAAGCTTAGTTTGTTCTTATCGTTCAAGAACCAATCATTGCCTAGGCGTATGGTATGGACTGGGAGCCGGGTATGTCCTCTGTCGAATTGCTCGATCTCGTAGGTCTTACCATCGAATAAATGGTGTGATAAGATATCCTCACCTGTCCGTTCCCTGTGATAGCCGAAGGAGTACATGAGATCGGTAGAATATTTAGGCGTGTTGTAAACGAGAGTAGCGCCACTTTGGTAATTAGCGTAATGCCCTTGGTTGTATAGAGCATTGACTTGTCCTTGCAGTTTGGGAGTCTCGGAAGTACCGTTATTAAGGACCAGATTAATCACGGCCCCGCGTACATGATATTGGGGTGGAGCGCTATACATGATCTCTGCTTCTTGAATACGTTCTTTGGGCATATTCTTAAGCAGATTCTCCAATTGGCTCTCACCCATATTGGTGGTCTTGCCATTGATGATAACCGTGACTCCATTTGTTCCGGCAAGTTGTATTTTCCCGCTTTGTTCCCGCACTCCCGGTAGTTCTAGGATCGCTTCGTAAGCGCTAACGGCCATCTTGTCTTTTAACAAATGCGGCATGCTGTAGGTTATTTTACCATCGACAACCTTGGCTAAGGGACGCTCTCCGGTAACAGATACTTCCGAAAGCGTCTGGCTTTTCTCGTTCAGTTGTATATTGCCTATCGTAAGTGAGTCATAAGTGCTTTGATACGTTTCATACAGCAGATGCTGGACGGTTAAGAGGAAAGGGGGTATCTCCGCTTTGACACTAAAAGAGCCCAAAGAGTCCGTATAGGTGGAGTTTACATATACTGAATCGTTCGTTTGTATAATCACGACCGCTAGTTCGATAGGATGGTTATTTAAGTCCGTAACCCTTCCCGTAATAACTTGTGCCTGTGTGAATGTGGTAAATAATAATCCTAAAAAGATAATCCAGCTTCTCATATCATCCTCGATTTAGTCAACATTCCTGTGCATATTTCGCAAATATACTTTTCATTAGGGAATCTACCTAATAAATTCTACTTTTAGGACTTAGGGGATTAGGATATATTTGATAGCTTTGCGGAGGAATGGGGTTCGTGCCTCTTTCTCGAATAGATGATAACAATAAAAGTAAATGATAATGAATGAAAAAATGAATACTCCATTGGGTAGCGCTTTTCCCAAGGAACGGGTTCGTTATGCGATGCTTTCTTTCTTTTTAGCGCAAGGTCTTTGTTTCTCTAGTTGGGCTAGCCGTATTCCGGACGTGAAGGATTTCTTTGAGGTGAATTACGCTTTCTATTGGGGTTTGGTCTTGTTTCTGATCCCGGTAGGTAAGTTTGTGGCGATACCGTTAGCGGGTTATTTGGTGTCGAGGTTGGGGAGTCGTATTATGGCGCAGGTCAGTGTGTTGGGGTATGCCTTGGCCTTATTCGCGATCGGTACGGCACATAATATTTATCTGCTGGGTGTTTATTTGTTCTGTTTTGGGGTGTTCTGGAATCTTTGTGATATATCCTTGAATACGCAAGGAATTGGTATCGAGCGACTCTATGGGCGTACGATTATGGCCTCATTTCATGGAGGTTGGAGTCTGGCGGCTTGTTTAGGGGCTTTGATCGGGTTTATCATGATCGTATCCGGTGTTACTCCGTTCTGGCATTTTACGTTGATTGCATTATTGATTGGAGTGACTGTTTTGGTAAGCCGGAAGTATTTGCAGGAAGACGTGGCGGTTGAGTCACCGGAGGAAGAGAAGGAAGCGGAGAAGAAAGAAGCTCCGGCATTGTTGAGCTTTATCCGTAAGCCGGAAATGCTGTTGATCCAGTTAGGTATCGTCGGACTGTTTGCCTTGGTGGTGGAAAGTGCGATGTTTGATTGGAGTGGACTTTACTTCGAATCGGTACTACAAGTTCCTAAATCCTTGCAGATCGGTTTCTTAGTGTTCATGGTGATGATGACGGTAGGCCGTTTTCTTACGAACTCCGCCTATAGTGTTTTAGGAAAGCAGAAGGTGTTGCAATTGGCGGGTTTCTTTATTTTTGCCGGTTTCTTTATCTCAGCCATGTTGGGCGGTATGTTCGAATCGATGACGGTAAAGGTGATCGTGAATTCCTTAGGCTTTATGTTGGTAGGCTTGGGTATCTCGTGTATGGTGCCTACTATTTATAGCTTGGTGGGTGCTAAATCGAAAACTCCGGTGGGAATTGCCTTGACAATCCTTTCTAGCATCAGTTTTATCGGCTCATTGATCGCACCTTTGTTGATCGGGGCGATCTCGCAGGCTTTCAATATGAAATACGCTTATATCGTGGTCGGCTTGTTAGGGCTTTGTATCTTGCTAATGACTACATTCTGCAAAGCATTCAAGAATAATTAAAGATAGAGAATTGAGAATTGAAAATTAGGAGAGAGCGAATAATTTTCAATTCTCAATTTTCAACTACTCAGGCATTCGTTGTTCCGCTGTCTCTAAGCATCGCAACACATCTTCCTTAGTGCCGTTGAATGGGCCTATTCCTTCGATTTTCAATGTTGTCATAGCTGCCGCGAAACATCCGGCTTCTTCTATGCTTGCGCCTTTGGCACGTTTATAGAGATATCCTGTCATATAAGTATCACCCGCTCCGGTAGCGTTTACTACTTCTTTCGGTATGTAAGCGGGGATTTTATGGAAAGTGGAACCGTCGTAAATGATAGATCCCATGCTTCCGAAAGTCAGCAATACCTCTTTCACGCCCCAATCGTAGATAACTTTTCCTGCGTTCACGGCATCGGTATATCCGGTTAACACCTCCATCTCATGTTCGTTAGCCTTGAGGAAGTGCACGTATTTAAGTACTTCTTTTTTCTCTGGCCAATCCACTGCAAATACATCTTTGTCTCTTACTTCCCGTAGATATCCTTGCGAGTCAATCGATACTAAGCCTTTCCCCGCTAAATACTTTACCACTTCCAAAGAGAAATCATCGGCAAGCAAACTACCAAGGTGGAAGATCTTGGAGTTGATGTTCTCCAGATATTCCACGGTGAAAGGATCTGCTTTCGCCAATACACGTTGCGTACGGTTATCTTGGTTCTCTCCATAAATATTCTCGAAATAAACGGTGTGCTTACTTGGCATCACGGCAACGTCGATACCTTCGGCTCGTAGTTCCTCCACCGTTTTCATCTCAGATTCAGCCAAGGCTGTCACTAGAGTATAGTCGATATCATCGAAATGTTTTATCGCATGCGAGAAATAAAAGGAGGTTCCTCCCGGCATATGGACGGTGTTCTTAGGTGTTACTACCTTATCCAAGGTGATGTGTCCTACGCAGCAAAGTTCGTGTGTATTCATTTTTTACTCAGTTTATTATAAAGCGACAAATTTATGAAAAAAGCTTTCAAATACATAGATTACTCTCTTTTTTGACCAATAAAAGCATGAAAGAGGCGTTTCGCCCTTGTGACTTTAGTTGCATCGGCATCAAGCTATAGTTTTAAGCTTATGGAACTAAAGTTACTTCATAGGTGAACAAAAGTTTCATTATTATAAGACTTGAAGGAATAAGGAATATCTGTTGATTGCTTGATAATTATATTATATATGTACGCTCGTACATATATAATATATGATAAAAGGGTAAATTCTATTGAAAATATAGTATATGCTATTGATCGTATGAAGATAGGTTTATAAAACGACTAGTTTAAACGATCGTTTAGACTAGTCGTTTTGTACCCATTTAGGTGGGATGCATATATAAAGAGCTTTTAATTAACACTAGTATTAATATTAATTTTAGAATTATGAACAAAAATTTTTCTACTCTTGTAGCGGGCTTGGCTTTATGTACTGCCTTTACCGCTAATGCGAAGGTTGAAAATGGCAAAGTTTACCAATTGACCAATGAGGATGGTAAATATTTGTCTGTCACAGAGTCTTATACAAAGACTGATAGTTTGATCTTGGCTGATGCTCCTACTGCGGATATCAAGAACACTGATTATCAAAAATCCTTATGGAAAGTAACTTATCGTTTTGTCTCTTTGGCGAATACTTGGGCGTACACATTGACGAATAGCTCTACAGGCAGAGTGTTGACATTGGATAAGCAAGCTGAGTGGAACTTCAAAAATGGGGGTGCGTTTATCGCTCCGGAGAATGTGACTGACGTTACTTTATCTGCTCAGTTGGATAATAAGACAGTTGTTTCTATCATCGCTAAAGATGATGTGGAAGCTGAAAGAACAGATATTGTTACTTTGGAAAAGGGAACGGCTGTATCTGCATCTGCGATTAACTTTACAGTAACAGCTCCAGCAAAGATAAACATGACTGCTGACTTGTTAAATAACAAGTATGGTTCTCCTTTCGCTTTGACTTTCGACAAAAATCTGGATGGAAATCCTTTGGCAGGCAAAGAGTTGTTCGCTACAGACATTGACGGTTTAGATGGTTATGTTACTTTGCAGGATAGAACTACCGGTAAGTATTTAGTTGTGGACTCTACTTCTTGGTCTTCTAATTTGTCTTCTGAGAAATTCTGGAAACTTACTGTAGACGCACAACCTAAAGATGAGGCTGCTGCTGCTGATAAGGCTACCGGTGTAACAGCTGGTACGATCCTAGAGAATGGTCGTGCGAAAGAGTTGTATGCTTTCAAGGTGGTTTTAGATCCTTCCGATAATAGCAAGATGATCCTTTATCCGTATGCTACTCCTGTATATAAAGGCGCAAATGATACGGAGAAGAAGTCAAAAATGTGTTATGACATGGAGGTTGCCGCTAATGGTGAGATGATCGCTTTTGGTAACTTCGCAGGTACAGAGAAATTGACAATCTGGACTAAGGATGCTGCTAAATGTACTTTCGCTGAGGTTAAGCTTCCGACTACATTGGATCCAGAGTATACTTACTTTGTTAAGGATATGAACAATGCGAAGTCTGATGAGGATCATTCCGCAAATAAGAACAAAGGAAAATACTATGTATTCTCTTTCTGTGAGAACGGTACAGTTCATGCTGGTGCTGTAACAGAAGTTCCTACTGCTTTATGGTATTTGACTGAGACTAATAATTTGGCTAATATGTGGAATACTAATAGTACTAGAGGTGGTGCTATTATCCGCGTAATAGATGATGCGAAGGCTATTTATTCTTTTGGTACAGATACAGTTCAATTGGTAAAAGGCCCGAAAGTGGAGGATGCTCAAGAGTTAGCTTATAAGAAAGTTTCTAAAGAAGATTTGGTTAATGGTGCATTGTCATTCCGTTTGAAATCTGATTTATTGGAGAACTTGTATGTAACTGTTAAAGATGGCAAATTGTATGTAGCTGCCGGTGAGTTGGCTTCTGCTTATAGATTTAAGGTAGAAGAGGTTGAATTAGATGAGGCAAATTCAACTGTAGCTGAGTCAAATGGAGTGAAAGTTTACAAGTATAATGTAACAGATCGTTTAGGTAAGGCTACTTTATGCTCTAAATCTGAAAATGGAACTGTTTATTATTTAATGGGTGAGCCTGATGTAGAGAATGGTGTTTGTCCTGTTACATTATCTTTCTTATCTACTGGTGTAAAGAATGAATATAAGTTGGTTTCTTATTCTGAATATACTGAAGAATATGGTTATTATGGTTCTGCAATCTCTGCTTTAGCTGGATCTGGAATGCTATATACAGCTAGCTGGTGCAACACTGAGAATACTACATTCGAGTTCGCAAAGAAGGATGCTCCTACATATGCTACTTTGAATATCGGTCACGTACAGATCACTTCTTATACAGAGGATGATAACAAGATGATCGCTAGCCAGAAAGATGGTTTCGCTGTATTGAAGGCAGAAGGACAGTCTATCTTGAAGAGCGATGTATATACGCATGATTCTTTGACTTTGTGGTTGGATACTGCTTGCTTGACTTTCGAAGAGACTATGCCTTTGTATTATCTTTCTACTAATGCATTTGCGGAAGAAGGTGTGAAAACTAGAAACTATTTAATGAATACATTGGATTCTGCAGAGGTTAAGGGTTATGCTTATGAGGCTGCTGGCGCTGAGGCTGTTCGTGCAGCATTTATCGCTGGTTCTGTATGTGGTATAGATTCTATCGCAATCAAGGGTGATACAATCAATGCGATGAACTTGAATCCGGCTGCTGTCGCATTTGAGGTCGCTGCTGAGTATAGCGATGAGGCTTACAAGATCCTTTCTGTTCAAGAATATTTGAATCCGGCTTATGATGAGGAAGCAGCTGAAGAGCAAGGTGAAGAGTATGATGTAGAGAAATATTTACCTCGTAATGCTTATTTGGCTCATTTGAACAATGTTGTTTATTGGACAACTGATCCTGAGCAAGCAGAAGTATTCAAGGTAATGACAACTAGCACTCCTACATCTAATGACAAGATCGCTGCTGAGTCTGCTATCTCTGTTGTCGCTAACGCTGGAACTGTAACAATCCAAGGTGCCGCTGGCAAGTCTGTTGTTATCTCTAACATCTTAGGTAAGGTGGTTGCTGAGACAGTTCTTTCATCTGATAACGCTACAATCGCTGTACCGGCAGGTATCGTAGCTGTAGCTGTAGAGGGTGAGGCTGCTGTTAAGGTGGTTGTTAAATAATTATTTTATTCGAAATGATACAGTAGAGGCGGGCACGTCCCGTCTCTATCTAAATATATTTAATTAAATAATTTCCACGCAACAAAGTATCCCGTGATGGGGGAACGTGTGGTTAATACTAAAGTAAAAAAGTTCTTCCGATAGTATTTCCGTGAGGAAGGAAACCGGATAAAAAATTGCTCCCGGCGATATTCGTATCGTCGGGACTTTTTTATGGTTCGGAAAGCTTTTACATAAATAAATGCGTATATTGCGGCAAGCTTATAATTTTAGAGTTTATGGAATATACCTTACTGATACTTCTATTACTGATCATGATTTGGATAAACTTGCGTAATAAGATATCCAAATCACAAGAGAAAACGGAGGAATTGTTGAAAGAGATCGCTGCCTTGCGTAAACGTTTGGAGAATAGTCCGGAAGTTGCGGACGAGATAAAGGAACCGGAGCCTGAGATCTTGAAAGAGCCGGAAGTTTTCGTACAACCTGAACCGGTAAGGGCGATTGTCGAACCTGCTAAAAATCCTCAACCCCAGAAGGTGCGGAAGCCTGTCAATTATGAGAAATATATCGGTGAGAACTTATTCGGTAAAATCGGTATCCTGATACTCGTCTTGGGTATGGGGCTTTTCGTGAAGTATGCGATAGATAAGGAATGGATAAACGAGACCTTGCGTACGATCCTTGGCTTTGGGATGGGCGGATTACTTCTATTCGTGGCTTGGCGTTTGAAGGATTCCTATCGTACTTTTAGCTCTTTGCTGGCGGGAGGCGCTTTCGCAATCTTCTATGTAACGGTGGCGATCGCCTATCATTATTACGGGCTGTTTAGCCAAACGGTCGCTTTTATTCTGCTTGTGCTGTTTACCGGATTTATGTCGTCTTTATCTATACTCTATAATCGTAGGGAACTGGCAATTATCGCTTTGGTGGGTGGATTTATCGCTCCATTCTTAGTGGGTAGCGGAGATGGAAGTTATTGGGTGCTGTTTACCTATGTCATGATCTTGGACCTAGGAATGTTCGGGCTATCTATCTATAAGAAGTGGGGGGAATTGCCTGTAATTTGTTTTGCCTTGACTTGGATCGTCTTTGCGGGTTATACGTATGCTGCGGATCTGGATTTGATGGGAAGTGTCCAATTAACGCATTTACTTATTTTCTCTATCGCCTTCTATTTGATCTTCTTATTATCGGTCGCTTCCATCGTGCGAATCAATATCCGGGGGATCAATCAATATTTATTAGGAGTGATCGGATTGAACAATTTCGTATTCCTGTTCTTTGCCCTTTGTCTCCTGCAGAATATGGAGCTTGAGCGGAATTACAAAGGTCTGGTAACCCTTTTTGTTGCGGCTATTAACTTCGCTCTTTTCTTTTGGATCAAACGGAAAGGGGAACCTTTCACTTTCTTGATGCATACGTTATTGGGTATCGCTCTTACGTTCGTATCGGTGACGATCCCGATCCAACTGGAAGGGACCTTTATTACCTTGTTTTGGGCTTCAGAGGTAATGATTATTCTCTGGTTCTATAGTCGTTTCCGTCTGCGGGTTTACGAGATATTCGCTTGGGTACTTCCGGTCTTGACGCTGGGCTCTTACGGAATGGATGTCTTCCACGGATGTATGGAGGCTCGGTACGGAGATTCTTCCCTATTTATAAATGGCTTGTTCGCTACCGGTATTTTTACGGGGCTATCGTATTGGGTAGACGCTTGGTTGGTACGTCCGACAAGGATATCGACGAAAGGGCCTCTCTTGACGGGATGTGTCGTATTATATATAGCCTTTGTTTTCGATTTCTATTCATATGTAGATACTTCGATCGTGTCCTTTAGCTATATCGAGACATTTACGGTGGCGGTTTTATTTGCTGCGAATGTTTTATTAGGGAAAAGCTATTTGCCTGTGTCAAGAAATGCGGGGGGATACGGACTACTCTTGGGGCTATCTTTATCCCTGTTCGGAGGAATGTCTTTGTGGGTCGGGTATGATGATCTCTTTATTCCCCGGTTCCTGCTATGGGTTTCCTTGCTTTTAATCGGGGGGCATATTTTTGTCTTGGGGCGGTACTATTATAAGTCATTTGACGCAAGAGAAAAGCGTACGCATGGGATGACCTTATATATTTGTTTGCTGTCTACGATATTACTGGCCGTGGGAACGAATAATTTGTTGAATCAGTTGGGCTTGCCGGATGAATTAAGCGCAGGCTTCTCTATCTCGTTGAGTCTTGCCGGCTTTATGCAAATGGCGGTGGGAATGCGATTGCACCTGAAGGTTGTCCGGATGATTAGTTTGGCCACTTTCTCGATCGTATTGCTAAAGTTGGTGTTGGTAGATCTGTGGCTCTTGCCTACGATCGGGAAAGTGGTCGTCTTTATAATCTTGGGAGTTATCTTATTGGTTCTCTCCTTCTTGTATCAAAAGTTGAAAACTGTCTTGTTCGATGATAGCTTATAGGATATCCACTAGTTTCTCCAGCCCCATGCTATGAGAGCCTTTGATCAAGATATGATAGCCCTTTAACGGCTGCCTCCGAAGCTCCTCCGTCATAGCCTCTGTGGTAGCGAAGGGGGAGAACTCTTTGCCTACCTTGGAGAAATGCTCGCCGCAGAGGAACACCTTGTCGAACTGGCCTTTCTTGATCTGTTCGACAACCTCTGCGTGTAATTCGTCGCTAGTTGGTCCAAGCTCGCGCATATCTCCAAGGATGATGGCTTTAGGCTGTACGGGCATGGTGATGAAATTGTCCAGAGCTACTTTCATGCTACTCGGATTCGCGTTGTAAGCATCGATAATCAATTCGTTATTATCGGTTTTCTTGAACTGAGAACGGTTATTGGTAGGCTCGTAAGCGGCGATAGCACGGCTGATACGCTCTGCCGGGATCTTGAAGAAGCGGCCTACGGCGACGGCGGCCAATACATTATCTAGGTTATAACTACCGATCATATGTGTTTCGACGGTATGCAACTTTCCTTGTTGCTTCCAATTGAACACTAAGAAAGGATCGCAACTGACTACCTGTCCGGACGCGAAAGCATCATCCCCGTTTCCATATGTGATTTGTTCGATGCCTTTGGCGATAGACTGAAGGTACTCGTTCTCTTTCTTGATAAATATCTTGCCTTTGGAGCGACGGATATAATCATATAACTCCCCTTTTGTCCGGATCACACCCTCGAAAGAACCGAAGCCTTCCAGATGGGCACGGCCTACGTTCGTGATGATGCCATAGTTAGGATGGACGATATCCACTAATTCCTTGATGTCTCCCGGATGGCTGGCGCCCATCTCGATAACCGCCATCTCATGGTCATGAGTCAATCGGAGCAAGGTCAAGGGAACGCCAATATGATTATTGAAATTTCCTTCGGTATATAGCAAATTGAATTTCGTTGAGAGTACGGCAGCCAATAACTCTTTGGTCGTGGTCTTGCCATTCGTTCCGGTAATTCCGATGATCGGCAACCCCAGTACCTTGCGGTGATGGTGCGCTAATTGTTGCAAGGTCTTCAGCACGTTATCAACAAGGATCGTGCGTTCGCCTATATAATAATCGGGATTGTCTATGACGGCATAGACACAGCCGGATGCCAAGGCTTTCCCTGCATATTGATTTCCATCGAATTTATCGCCTTTTAAGGCGAAGAAGATAGAACCCTTCGGACAGTTCCGGCTATCTGTCGTTATTTGAGGGTTATGTATAAATAAATCATAGAGGTCGATAATACTCATGACTGTATCGCGTTAAATATTTATTCCTGTCTAATTCGGGGCAAATGTAGCAATTAAATAAAGAATGAAGAATCTAGAAGGAGATTTTAAGAGAGAAACCTGTATCTTTGCTGGAAATAAGGAAAGATCATGTTAGATAAAATGCTCAATATTAGAGGGACACTCACTTCTTTAGCGACGCCGTTGGTGATGGGAATCTTGAATATTACCCCTGATTCTTTTTATGCGGGCAGCCGCAAACAGACCGAGACCGCTATCGAGGACCGTATCCGGGAAATCTTATCGGAGGGAGGGGATTGGATCGATATCGGTGGTTATTCATCCCGTCCGGATGCCGCTGAGGTTACGCCGGAGGAAGAGATGCGCCGTTTGGAGTTTGCCTTACATATATTAAATAAGCATTACCCGGATATCCCGGTGTCCGTAGATACGTTTCGTGCGGGGATTGCGCGTCGTTGCGTAGAGGAATATGGAGCAGCTATCATTAACGATATCTCCGGCGGTGAGTTGGATGCGGATATGTTCCAAACGGTAGCGGATTTGAAGGTGCCTTATATCATGATGCATATGCGTGGAACCCCTCAAACTATGCAGAGGCATACTGATTACCCGGATATGATGGAGGAGATCATGCTGTACTTTTCCCGGAAGGTACGCCAGCTTCGGCTTTTAGGGGTGAATGATATCATCCTCGATCCCGGCTTTGGTTTTAGTAAGACGTTGGAGCAGAATTACCAATTGATGAGCCATTTAAAGGAGTTCTCTATTTTTGAGTTGCCTTTATTAGTTGGAGTCTCCCGTAAAAGCATGATTTATAAATTACTGGGTGGAACCCCTGCGGATAGCCTGAACGGAACGACCGTATTGAATACGTACGCTCTCTTGAACGGCGCTAATATCCTTCGTGTACATGATGTGCGGGAAGCAGTGGAAGCCATTCGCGTCATAGGTCAAATGACCAACAAATAATTTTCAACTTTCAATTCTCAATTAACTATGTGGATGCATTTCGGTATAAAAGACTTGATTGACGTATTGCTGGTGGCTTTCTTCCTGTACCAGACCTATAAGTTGATGAAAAGCTCGGGCACATTGGCTATATTCAGTGGGGTCGTATCATTCATCGTCGTATGGATCTTGATCTCGCAGGTATTGGAGATGCGGTTGATGGGGGCCATCTTGGATAAGTTTATTAGCGTAGGTTTCGTGGTTTTGGTAATCCTCTTCCAAGACGAGATCCGCCGTTTCCTGTTGGCGTTAGGTTCGCACCGGGGCTGGAAATTCCTAGGAAAACTTTTTTCCAAACGAGGAGACGACCCGGAGAAAGAAGGGAAGTTTGTCGCTCCTGTTGTCTTGGCCTGTATGAATATGGCCCGGAAAAAGACGGGTGCCTTGATCGTGATCCAGCAAGATATGGACTTGACGATCTATGAGCATACGGGCGAGATGTTCAACGCCGATGTAAATGCCCGCTTGATCGAGAATATATTCTTTAAGAACAGCCCGTTGCATGATGGTGCCATGATCATAGCCGATAACCGGATCAAGGCGGCCGGTTGTATCTTGCCGGTCGCCCAGAACGCCACCCTTCCCAAGGATATGGGATTGCGCCATCGTTCCGGTTTAGGGATGTCATTGGAGACAGATGCGCTGGTTATTATTGTCTCGGAGGAGAGAGGAAAGATCTCCGTGGCCCATAAAGGCAAGCTAAGTGTGAATGTGACAGCGGAAGAACTGCAACAAATACTCTCCGGTGAGCGGGAAGTGACGAATTACTGTTAAAAGATCTGAAACTGGTATCTCTACCTGTAATTCTTTTGCCTATTTTGTAAACTCTATATTGCATTATGCCTAATTTTGTAGCCGGATTACGAGTACAATTATTAAATAATATAAAATATCTTCCGCTATGGATTTAATGCAAGACATTATTGCGCGCGCTAAAGCTGACAAGCAGCGTATTGTTCTTCCCGAAGGTACCGAGGAAAGAACTCTTAAAGCTGCCGACCGATTACTGGCCGACGGTGTAGCAGACATTATCTTAATTGGAAACCCCGCTGAGATCAAGGAGTTGGCGGCTGGTTTTGGGTTGAACCACATCGGTGAGGCAACCCTTGTCGATCCGAAAAATCACGAGAAGAAAGCCGCGTACGCAGACTTGCTTTTCCAACTTCGCCAAAAGAAGGGTATGACCCCCGAGAAGGCTGCGGTTCTAGTTGAAGATCCTTTGTTCTTGGCTTGTTTGATGATCAAGGCGGGTGACGCTGACGGTGAGATCGCCGGCGCTGAGAATACGACGGGCAATGTATTGCGTCCTGCTTTGCAAATTATCAAGACGGCTTCGGGCATGAAGTGTGTTTCCGGTGCGTTCCTTATGTTCACGCAGACTCCTCAATATGGGGATAATGGTATTTTGGTATTCGCTGATTGCGCGGTTATGCCAAACCCGAATGCGGAAGAGTTGGCTAGCATCGCTGTCGCTACCGCCGCTACGGCTCGTAATATTGTAGGCGTTGAGCCTCGTGTGGCTATGTTGAGCTTCTCTACGAAGGGTAGCGCTTCTCACGAGATGGTAGACAAGGTAGTGGAGGCTACTCGTTTGGCTAAGGAGATGGCTCCGGATTTGAAGATCGACGGAGAGTTGCAGGCCGACGCCGCTTTGGTAGAGGCTGTAGGTAGCAAGAAAGCTCCGGGTAGCGAGATCGCCGGTAAAGCGAATGTTTTGGTATTCCCGACTTTGGAGGTGGGTAATATCGCTTATAAGCTGGTTCAACGTTTGGGTGGCGCTGAGGCTGTCGGTCCTATCCTTCAAGGTATGGCCGCTCCGGTGAACGACTTGTCTCGCGGTTGCTCCGTAGACGATATTTATAAGATGGTAGCGATCGCTTGTAATCAATCCATCGGTTTGAAATCCGCGAAATAATATATAATCCTAACGACTCAAATAATATGAAAATTCTAGTATTGAACTGCGGTAGTAGTTCTATCAAATATAAGTTATTCGATATGACCTCCGATGAGGTTATGGCTCAAGGTGGTATCGAGAAAATCGGTTTGCCGGGCGCGTTCCTGAAATTGACGGATAAGGAGGGCAAGAAGGTGGTTATCGAGAGAGATATTCCCGGCCATCAACAAGGCATCGAGTTTATCTTGAGCGTATTGACCGACGCTACTTATGGTTGTATCAAGGATTATAAGGAGATTGACGCTGTAGGTCATCGTGTGGTACATGGTGGCGAGGAGTTCGCTTCTAGCGTATTGATCAATCAGGATGTAATCAATAAGGTAATCGAGTGCTCTGATTTGGCTCCGCTTCATAACCCGGCTAACTTGAAGGGTGTTCGGGCGATGGAGGCTTTGATCCCGGGTATTCCTCAAGTAGCGGTGTTTGATACGGCTTTCCACCAGACCATGCCGGATTATGCTTATATGTACGGTTTGCCTTACGAGATGTACAAGAAATATGGCGTACGTCGTTATGGCTTCCACGGAACTAGTCATCGCTATGTTTCTCGTCGTGCTTGCGAGATCTTAGGGGTTCCTTATGAGGATCAGAAGATTATCACGGCTCACGTAGGTAACGGTGGTTCTATCACCGCTATCAAGAATGGTAAGAGCGTGGATACTTCCATGGGCTTGACTCCGGTTGAGGGTCTGTTGATGGGTACTCGTTGCGGCGACGTGGATGCGGGTGCTTTGTCTTTCATCATGGATAAGGAAGGCATGGATGGTGCCGGCCTTTCTGACTTGATCAATAAGAGAAGTGGTGTTGCCGGTCTTTCCGGTATCTCTTCCGATATGCGTGAGATCGAGGCTGCCGTAGCTGCCGGAAATCCGCGTGCGATCATGACCTTGAACGTATATAACTACCGCATCAAGAAATATATCGGCGCTTATGCCGCCGCTATGGGTGGTTGTGATATCTTGGTTTGGACCGGTGGTGTCGGTGAGAACCAATGGGCGACCCGTCGTGCGGTTTGCGAGAACATGGAATACATGGGCATGAAGATCGATGTTGAGAAGAACGAGGGCATGCGTGGCGAGGAGATGGTAATCAGCACTCCGGACAGTAAGGTGACTATCATCGTCGTTCCTACGGATGAGGAATTCATGATCGCTGCCGATACCTTGGAGATCTTAGATAAAAAGTAACCAGTAACGTTTCATATAATTTTAGCTAATCCTCGCAGCTTACAAAACACGGGATTAGTGTTTAGATCGCCCCGACATCGGTTGGGGCGATCTTTTTTATGCGAATATCGGATTATTCGTTACTTTTGCGGAATTACATATTAAATATATACAAAACATGGCTCAATACAAACGTATCTTATTAAAATTAAGCGGTGAGTCGCTGATGGGTGGTAAACAATATGGGATCGATGAGGTTCGCTTGAATGAATATGCGGCACAGATCAAGGAGATCGCCGAGATGGGTGTACAGATCGGTATCGTGATCGGTGGAGGTAATATTTTCCGCGGGTTGAGCGGCGCTTCCAAAGGTTTCGATCGGGTAAAAGGAGACCAGATGGGTATGCTGGCAACGGTGATCAATGGCTTGGCGCTTAGCTCCGCTTTGGTCGCTCAAGGCGTGAAGGCGAAGGTACTGACGGCTATCCGTATGGAACCGATCGGCGAGTTCTATAATAAATGGCGTGCGATCGAGTTGCTGGAACAAGGCAACGTGGTAATCATGTCTGGCGGTACGGGTAATCCGTTCTTTACTACGGATACCGGATCTTCCTTGAGAGGTATCGAGATCGAGGCGGATGTCATGCTGAAAGGTACCCGTGTGGACGGTATTTACACCGCTGATCCGGAGAAAGATCCTACGGCTACCAAGTTCTCCGATATTACGTATGATGAGATCTATACCCGGGGCCTGAAGGTAATGGACTTGACCGCTACCACGATGTGTAAAGAGAACAACCTCCCGATCATCGTATTCGATATGGACACCAACGGCAACTTGAAGAAAGTGATGAGCGGAGAGAATATCGGGACACTGGTGCATAATTAGTGCCATTAACCGATGACATGGCAGTGCCATGCTGATGGCATAGTTGTGCCACTGGTTATGGCACAGCTATGCCATCCGTATGGCACTGTCGTGCCACAGGCATGGCAAGGTTGCGCCAGCCCTGTGGCAAATACGTTAGACCTTTATTCTTGTATATGAAGCATCCCTTTTTACTAGTATGGTTAACCTTGATCGTATTGTGTGGTTGTACGAGCTCGGGGAAACAGAAGAGGCACGTTATTGGCCTCTCCCAATGTATGTTGGACGATGCTTGGCGGGAAGCTATGATTAACGATATGCGTATCGAAGCCTCTAACTATGATGATGTGGAAATTATTATAAAGGACGCGCAAAACAATAACGAGACACAAATACAACAAATACGAGACTTGATCCGCCAAAAAGTGGATGTCTTGATCATCTCCCCCTATCAATCCGAGCCGATCACGGCAGTTGCCGAGGAAGCGTACCGTGCCGGAATCCCGACGATCATTACAGATCGCAAGGTAAATACCGATCAATACACCTCTTTTGTCGGGGCGAACAATTATGAGATCGGACTAGCGGCAGGCAATTACGCCGCCCATTATCTTCCCCCGAACGCTATTATCTTAGAGATATGGGGACTCACGCAAACCTCCCCGGCGCAAGAGCGACATAAAGGTTTTGTCGATGCCTTGCGAGAAAGGGAGGATCTTTCTTTCCGTAAGATAGAAGGACAATGGCTGGTCGATACCGCCCGGATGGAGCTTCGGAAGTTAGAGCATCCCGAGCAGATAGATTTCGTTTACGCCCATAATGACATGATGGCCATAGCCGCCCGGGAATACTTTATGGCATGGGATTCCATCCGAGGACGGGATTTGCGGATTATCGGCGTGGATGCTGTGGCGGGTGCCGGTCTGGAAGCCGTGGAAGATGGACGGATCAACGCCTCTTTCCTCTATCCGACAGGAGGGGAGCAAGTGATTCGCACGGCTATGCGTATCATTCAGGGGGAGCCGGTGGATAAGTTTATCCCTCTTCGTACGGCCCCGGTAGATCATCAGTCTGCCCGCACCTTATTGTTGCAAGCGGACCAACTCCAGAAATATAAGCAACGTATCGAGGCGCAGCGTTCCCGCATCGACGGTTTGTCCGACCGGTTTTATTTCCTGCGAAACTCTTTAGGGGTGATCTCCTTATTGATGATCGGTTTTATCGCCCTTTCCATTTACGCCTTTTACATAAACCGGAAGATGAGGCAGGCGAATCGTAAGCTAATCTCCTTGAACGCGGAGATGAAAGAGGTGACGGCGCAGAAACTCCAATTCTTTACGAATGTCTCCCACGAGGTACGTACGCCCTTGACCCTGATTCTCGCCCCTTTGGATCGCTTGATTGTCTCGTTGCGGGAATCTCCTTACGCCTCGGATCTAGGACTGATCCAGAAGAACGCCAACCGTTTGTTGCGTGTGATCAACCAGATATTGGATTTCCGGAAGGTGGAAGGCAAGCAAGAGAAACTAGCGGTACGGGAAATCGATTTGGTTCCTTTCGTTGGCGAGATCAAATCTTATTTTGACAGTATGGCCTCGGTACGTGCGATCTCCTATACGTTCACTTCTTCGATAAAACAATGTACGCTATGGATCGACCCGGACTTATTGGAGAGGGTATTTTTCAATCTTCTCTCGAACGCTTTTAAGTTTACGCCGGAGGGAGGTAGCGTGCGGATAGAGCTGACGGAAGAGGGAGACCGGGTCTTTATACGGGTTATTGATACGGGAAGTGGTATCCAACCCGGTAACCTTCCGCATCTGTTTGATCGTTTCTATACGGAGGATCGGTCGATGGGAACCGGGATCGGATTGCATTTGGTAAAGGAGTATATACATATGCACGGAGGGGAGATCCGTGTGGAGAGCGAGCCGGGGCAAAGAACTACCTTTACGGTTTGCCTACGGAAAGGAAAGGCGCATTTCGAGGATAGCGACCTGATGGAAACGTCCGTATCCCATCAAGCCTACGAAGCCTCCCGGTTGGACGATTCGGAAACCAAGGAGATGCTTTCCAAGACCTATCCTTATACGATACTGATCACCGAGGATGACGATGAGGTCCGCGGCTTTTTGGAACGTGAGCTTAGCCTTCATTTCAAGATCCGGACGGCCGCGAACGGGAAAGAAGCCTTGCGGGTATTGGAAGAGGAGGAGATATCATTGGTAGTAAGCGATGTGATGATGCCGGAGATGAATGGTTTCGAACTTTGCCGGACGATCAAGTCACAACTTCCCTTTAGCCATATCCCGGTGATCTTATTGACCGCCTTGACCGATGAGCGTCAACGGATTTTCGGGATTACCGGCGGGGCGGACGATTATATACAGAAGCCTTTCCATACGGATTACGTGAAGATCAAGATTATCCACCTATTGCAAGAGCGCCAGAAGTTACGGGAACGTTTGTTGGAGAAGCTGCGGGATAATAAGCTCCTTCTGTCCGAGTCGGAAAAGGTGGAGAGTATCGATGATGCCTTCTTGCGTAAGTTCGCGGAACAGATCGAGGCGGTTTATGCGGACCCCGAATATAATGTGGAGAAACTAAGCGAGACCTTGGGATTATCCCGGGGGCACCTTCACCGGAAGATCAAGGAGCTTACCGGAACCGCACCCGTCGAGTTCTTGCGTACCTATCGCTTGAATAAGGCGACCCAGTTGTTGAGGCAGAACGCGTATACGGTGAGTGAGGTCGCTTACCGAACCGGTTTCTCCTCGCCCGCTTACTTCTCTAAATGTTTCAAGGCGGTCTACGGGGTTACGCCTACCGAGTATCAATAACATTTGTACGATCTTTATCACAAATGTCATATCTCCTCATCTTTAGGGGATAAGTGTTTTTCTATCCGGAAGAATCCTATTAATTTTGGCGGAGAATCAAACTGTATTATCCTTTAATCCGTTCGTTTATGAAACAACAAACAAAGAGACTTCTTAAGAGTTTATGTATGGCTGTCGGTGTCGTTTTATTAAGTGCTGTCGATCCGTTGGCCGGATATGCGACAGAACGTACTATAGATATAAAGCATCTGGGCGAAGGACAAAGCATTGTCCGTGTGGATGCGCAAGCCAAGTATTTGTTGCTTCCGGTCGAGGAGTCCTCGCCGGAATCCAAGTTATATATGATTGTCGATAATGACGTGGTACGGACTTTTAATGTTCGTTTGGCGGTGAATAAGGTGAATTATTTCGTTCCGGTAGATCTATCAGGGTATGCGGATAAGCATATCTCCTTCAACTTCCAGCTTGCCCCGGAATCGGCTCTTTGCTGGAAAGAGATGAAACTATCCGATCAGTTTGATTCGTCTAACCGGGAGAAATTCCGTCCGGCCTATCATTTCTCGCCGGCTTGGGGATGGATGAATGATCCGAACGGCATGGTATACAAGGATGGTGAGTATCATTTGTTCTATCAATACAATCCGTATGGCTCGATGTGGGGGAATATGCACTGGGGGCATGCGATTAGCAAGGACTTGATTCATTGGGAGCATCAACCGGTGGCGATCGCTCCGGATGCCTTGGGTACGATCTTCAGCGGTAGCTGTGTGGTGGATAAGGATAATACCGCCGGTTTTGGCGCTGGCGCTATCGTGGCTTTCTATACCTCGGCCAGCGACCGGCAAGTGCAGAGTATGGCCTATAGCTTGGACAACGGCCGGACGTTCAAGAAATATGACCGGAATCCGATCCTTACTTCTACGCAACGTGATTTCCGCGACCCGAAAGTTTTCTGGCATAAGGAATCCAATAAATGGATCATGGTACTCGCCGTAGGGCAGGAGATGCAACTCTATTCTTCTCCCAATTTGAAGGACTGGACGTATGAGAGCAGTTTCGGAGAAGGACAAGGAGCGCATGCGGGCGTTTGGGAATGCCCGGACTTGATCGAGCTTCCGGTGAAGGGTACGGAATTGAAGAAGTGGGTCTTGATCTGTAATATCAACCCCGGCGGTCCGTTTGGCGGCTCCGCTACCCAATATTTCGTAGGTACGTTCGATGGGAAACAGTTCGTGAATGAATCTCCGGCCTTGACCAAATGGATGGATTACGGCAAGGATCATTACGCTACGGTAACTTGGAGTAACGCTCCGGAGGACCGGAAGATCGCCTTGGCTTGGATGAGCAATTGGGAGTATGCGAATAACGTGCCGACCTCGCAATACCGGAGCGCGAACTCGGTTCCTCGCGACTTGGTTCTTTATACGAAAAACGGGCAGACGTACTTGAGCAGCACCCCGTCTCCCGAGGTGTTGAAGTTGAGAGGGAAAGCCCAGAAGAAAGGTTCCTTCAAGGTAGACCGTTCCCATGAGGTCAATCCGATACTTTCCGATCATATGGGAACCTATGAGATCGAGATCAAGTTTAAGAATAACGGAGCCGATATCATGAGTTTCCAATTGTTTAACTCGAAAGGTGAGGAAGTGGAGATGCATTATAATCTTCTGGATAATACGTTCACGATGGATCGCCGTAACAGCGGGGCTACGGATTTTAGCAAGACATTCGCCACGGCTACCTCGGCCCCGATCTCCGCCGCTAAGGAATATACCTTACGTTTGTTGGTAGACAATTGTAGCATAGAGGCCTTCGACGGGAATGGAGAGTTTGTCATGACCAACCTAGTCTTCCCGGAAGAGCCGTATAATCGCATTAGTTTCAATGCGAAGGGAGGAGCGTTTACGGTTACGTCATTAACCATTTATCCCTTCAAATAATTAAAAACAAAATATATCATGGAAAAGAGTAAACCTGTAGTAGTAGGCATTGGTGAATTATTGTGGGATGTTTTCCCGGAAGTGAAGAAAGCCGGTGGAGCGCCGATTAATTTTGTGTATCACGCTACCCAATTAGGAGCGGAAGGTTACGCGATCAGTGCCGTGGGCAACGACGTGTTCGGAACCGAGATTATTCAGGAATTGGATAAGAACGGTATCGATAGTAATTATATCAGTACGGTGGAATATCCGACCGGAAGCGTGATGGTAGAGCTAAAGAACGGCATCCCTTCCTATACGATCATCGAAGGTGTGGCATGGGATCATATCCCTCTTACCCAAGCGTCTATCGACCTGATGAAACGTGCGGACGCCGTATGCTTCGGAACATTGGCGCAACGTGCCGCGGAATCTCGTGAGACGCTTCGTACCTTGCTTTCTTATATGCCTAGTCATGCCTTGCGCTTTTTCGATATCAATATCCGTCAGCATTTCTATTCGAAGGAGCTGATCGAATCGTTGCTCGAATTGGCGAACGTATTCAAGATCAATGATGAGGAATTGGAAATGCTTCGCCCGATGTTTGGTCTGGAAGGCACGATAGAGGATATGTGTCGCTGGTTCATGAAGAAATATGGTTTGCGCTATTTGGTACTTACGGCCGGGGCGGAGTATAGTACGATCTTTTCCGAGGAGGAGGTCTCTACGATTCCTACCCCGAAGGTACAGGTGGTAGATACAGTAGGCGCCGGCGATTCTTTCTCCGGGGCGTTTATTTCATCGATCTTAACCGGAAAACCTTTACGTGAGGCACATGAGAAAGCGGTAACAGTAGCCGCTTATGTTTGTACGCAGAGTGGCGCATGGCCTGCTTACCCTAAAGATTTATAAGCCATGAGCGAGAAGACTTCATCCTTGAAATTGATTCCCGTGATGTTGGCGTTCTTCGCCATGGGATTCGTGGACTTAGTGGGAATCGCCTCTAATTACCTGAAAGCGGATTTAGGCTTGAGTGATTCGGAGGCGAATATCTTCCCGTCGCTCGTGTTCTTCTGGTTCTTGATCTTCTCCGTCCCGACGGGAATGTTGATGAACCGTATCGGGCGGAAAAAGACCGTGCTATTGAGCTTGATTGTGACCTTCCTTTCGCTAATGATCCCGATCTTCGACGACGCGTATATGGTCATGTTGATATCCTTCTCCCTGTTGGGTATCGGCAACGCTTTGATGCAGACTTCCTTGAACCCGTTATTATCGAATATCGTAAGCGGGGATAAACTAGCTAGTTCTTTGACATTCGGTCAGTTCGTGAAGGCGATCGCCTCCTTCTTGGCGCCTTATATCGCTATGTGGGGGGCTACCCAAGCGATACCGTCGATGGGACTCGGTTGGCGTGTCTTGTTTCCGGTCTATATGGTGATCGCCGTGATCGCTATCCTGCTATTGGGAGCTACCACTATCCATGAGACCAAAGAGGAGGGGCGGCCCTCCACCTTTGGCGAATGTCTGGCTTTGCTGGGCAAGCCTTTTATCCTGCTTTGCTTTATCGGTATCATGTGCCATGTGGGGATCGATGTAGGGACGAATACGACCGCCCCGAAGATCTTGATGGAACGTCTAGGCATGACATTGGCCGACGCAGGCTTCGCCACGAGCCTGTATTTCATCTTCCGTACGGCGGGATGCTTCTCCGGGGCTTTTATCTTGCGAAAAGTCTCTCCGAAAGGATTCTTTGCCTTTAGTGTTTTCTTGATGTTATTGGCGATGATCGGTCTGCTGTTCTTCCATTCGAAAGAGATCATCTATGCTTGTATCGCCTTGATCGGCTTTGGAAACTCGAACGTCTTCTCCATTATTTTCGCCCAAGCCCTGCTTTCTATGCCGAATAAGCAGAATGAGGTGTCCGGTTTGATGATTATGGGACTGTTTGGCGGCACGATCTTCCCGATCTTTATGGGCGTGGCATCCGATATGTTGGCTTCTCAAGTAGGGGCGGTGCTGGTGTTGTGCGTGGGTGTAGCCTACTTACTATTCTTTACGTCTAAGTTAAGTAAACAGTGAAGGTGATAAGCTTTTATACGGTACTATAAATCTTTTGTTAGGGAGTATTTTAATTATATGTTTGCGAAGTTGGAAATCTTTATTACTTTTGTTAATTAAAAGATTCGCAAACAAAAAACGTATATTTATGATAGATACGAAACAATTGATCAAAGCAGGGGAAGAGAAGATGACGTTCGCCATTGAGTATCTGGACGAGCAATTGTCTCACATTCGGGCTGGTAAGGCTAATCCGAAAATCCTCGATTGTGTGAAGGTAATGTATTATGGGGCGCCTGTTCCTCTTACTAACGTGGCTACGGTGACGGTTCCGGACGCACGGACTATCATGATCACTCCGTGGGAGAAGAAGATCATCCGCGATATTGAGAAAGGTATTCTGGATTCTGAGTTAGGTATCACGCCGGAGAATAACGGTGAGGTGATCCGCTTAGGTATTCCTCCGTTGACTGAGGAGCGTCGCCGTCAATTGGTGAAACAATGTAAGCAGGAGGCGGAGAATGCGAAGATCAGCGTTCGTAACGCTCGTCGTGACGCTATTGAGGCTTTGAAGAAAAGCATCAAGTCTGATGGGGTTCCCGAGGACGTAGAGAAAGACGCCGAGGCAGAGGTTCAGAAAATCCATGATAAGTTTATCAAAAAGATCGATGAGCTTTACGCCGCTAAAGAAAAAGAAGTAATGACCGTTTAAATAATTGAAAGTTGAAACTTGAGAATTGAGAATTAAGGAACCCCATTGAGTCCTTATTCCAATTCTCAATTTTCAATTCTCAATTTTCAATTCTCATGAGGGGACTGGTAATAAAAAACACAGGTAGTTGGTATACGGTCCGTACGGAAGACGGGCGAGATATAGAGAGTAAGATCAAGGGTAACTTTCGTCTGAAAGACATAAAGAGTACCAATCCGGTCGCGGTAGGAGACCGTGTCGTAATCGATATTAATAAAGAAGGAACCGCTTTTATTACAGAGATCGAGGAGCGTAAGAATTATATCATCCGTCGTGCCTCTAACTTATCGAAGCAATCGCATATTATCGCCGCGAATTTGGATCAGGCGATGCTGATCGTTACGGTGAATTATCCTATAACAACAACGATATTTATCGATCGCTTCTTGGCGACCGCCGAGGCTTATCGTGTCCCCGTTAAATTAGTTTTCAATAAGATTGATCGTTATAATAATGAGGATCAAAGGGCGTTGGAGTGTTTAATCGAGTTGTATACCTCGATTGGCTATCCCTGTTCGACGCTATGTGCCCGGACCGAGGAAGGTTTGGATGCCTTGAAAGCGGATCTAAAAGATAAGATTACGCTTTTGTCCGGCCATTCGGGTGTCGGAAAATCCACGATTATCAATAAACTGGTGCCGGGGGTGAATCTCCGTACCGGTGATATCTCCGAATATCATAACAAAGGAATGCATACGACCACCTTTTCCGAGATGATTTCTCTTCCCGGGGGAGGCTATTTGATCGATACTCCGGGTATCAAAGGATTTGGAACGATCGAGATGGCGGACGCTGAGATCTCCCATTATTTCCGGGAGTTGTTTAAATACTCGGAAGAATGCCGTTTCAATAACTGCACGCACCGTCATGAACCGGGCTGCGCCGTCATTCAAGCCGTTAACGATGGGCTAATCAGTGAGTCCCGCTATAAAAGCTATCTAAGTATCTTGGATGATCGCATGGAAAGCAAGTACCGGGAAGAATTCTAACACTTTATTACAACATCAAACGGCCGGCAGGCTCATACCGGTGATTTTCCGGTATAGATCGAGCGCATATACATCGGTCATGCCGGAGATATAATCGAGTACGCATTGTATCTTGCCATATGTAGTAGGAGCTTTCGTGTCGTATTGCTCCGGTATCCGTTGTAAGAGCAGCTTGCTGTAAGCATGCTCTTGGTTCATCACGGCCTCGGTCAAGCTGTCGATCAGATGGCTGAAAATATGATAACCGGCTAATTCAATGTCGAGCACTTCTTTTGCCTTATATATTTTCTTGTATGCTGTAGCCGAGCAATTAGCGTAAGCCTGCTTGGCTTGATCGCATATGTTACTGATTAACGGAGTGCTGTAGGTACCATTGAGGATGCTTTCCTCGTTCTCTAAAAAGACACGGGAACATTCATCTACTAATAGCCCGATAATACAAGAACGCAGATAGGCGATTTGCTCATTGGTATCGTCTACCATATGCATGACCTTGCGGATATGCTCCAACCGCTCTCCTTCGAAAAATCCCAATAATAGTTGTATGGCCTCTTCGGTGGTCAGGATATGTAGTTTGCAAGCATCTTCTATATCCATAATTTGATAGCAGATATCGTCTGCCGCCTCTACTAAGTAAACTAACGGGTAACGAAGAAATTTGTCCGGGGCTTCCGGGCTATGTCCGATCCCTAGCTCTTGGGCGATTTGCAGATAGCTTCCCTCCTCCGATTGGAAAAAGCCGAATTTCCCTTTCTTTCCTGAATAGATGGATGCGTAAGGATATTTGATGATAGAGGCTAATGTGCTATATGTTAAGGCAAATCCCCCTTTTCTGCGTCCAATGAACTGATGGGTCAGCAACCGCATGGCGTTTGCGTTACCTTCAAAATGGACGAAGTCTTCCCAGCGTCCCCGTTCCTTCCGTACTTTCTCTTCTAGTTTTCGCCCATTCCCTTCGGAGAAGTAAGCGGAGATCGCTCTCTCTCCGGAATGCCCGAATGGAGGGTTTCCCATATCATGGGCAAGGCAAGCGGCTGATACGATGGAACCTATCTCCGGGAAGTTGATACTGCCATCCGGATATTTTTGCATAAGTCCTTTCGCTACGTTATTACCCAATGAACGTCCTACGCATGATACTTCCAGACTATGTGTAAGTCGGTTATGTACAAAGATACTTCCCGGAAGGGGGAACACCTGTGTCTTGTTTTGTAGTCTTCGAAAAGGGGATGAGAAAATCAAACGGTCATAGTCACGTTGGAAATCAGTTCTCTCATGTTTCCGCTCGTGATACTCTTCCATCCCGAAACGCTTGCCGGATAATAGCTGGGTCCAGTTCATAGTCAATACATTAATATATATATCGCAAATGTAGAGATAATCTGTGCAAATCATTGAATATTTGTGGAAGAAATTAGAGTTAATGGTTAATTTCCTGACTGAGTTGTTTTCGAAGCTTGTAAATAGAGCTGTAATTTTATTCCAAGATGATAGTCAGATAGCGATTGGATGTTATAGGAGGAAGAAGATAATGAAGGAAAATTATGTTAATTGAAATTTGTTGTTAGTTTCATTAGAACTAAGTCGTTTTTCATATTTTGACAGACAAATATATATATAATAACTATACATACAAGTTAAAACGTAACAAAAATCAGTATGTTCCTCACTTTTTCAGGTGTTTGCGATAACACATAGTCAAATTTTCATCATGCCTCAATAAATTAAATATGTTAATTTGATTTAGTTCTAATGATACTACGTTGTTATTATTATTTAAAATAGAACCGTTTGATTTTAAATAGAAAGAGATTTCCGTATGAACATAATAATAACTTTAAACAAAAAAGAGTAAATGCCTATGCACTAAAAAAGAAAGAAAAGAGAGCCCGATCTCTCTAAAAAGAGTATGAAAATTAAAAAAGCACAAATGTAGAATCACTTAAATCAAAAACGATTTTTCATGAGAAAGTCATTTATCTTATTATTGGCGTTTTTTCTGTGTGTTACAGGATATGCACAGAAACTAACGATTAGTGGTGTCGTCATTGACAAGGATCTAAATGAGCCACTAACAGGAGTGAACGTGTTAGTAAAAGGTACGACAACCGGTACCATTACTGACTTTGATGGAAAATATACCTTGGAGGCTGACGCAAACTCTATTTTGGTATTCTCTTATTTAAGTATGAAAACGATTGAGGAGCCTGTAAATGGCCGTACGAAAATCGATGTTACGATGGTTTCAGACGCAGAGGCTTTGGATGAGGTTGTCGTAACGGCGATGGGTATCAAACGTGAATCAAAGACTTTGACTTATTCCGCACAAACGGTAGGCGGTAAGGACTTGAACGAGATTAAGAATGTGAATATGATCAACTCTTTACAAGGAAAGAGCGCTGGTTTGCAGATTACCCCGAACTCTACGGGTGCGGGTGGTTCTTCCAAGATCTTGTTCCGTGGTAATAAATCTATTAGTGGTAATAATCAGCCGTTGATCGTTGTGGATGGTGTTCCTATGATGATGAATGTCTCGGATTCACAGATTGATGGATCTTATGGTGGTGGTCGTGACGGTGGTGATGCCATGTCTACTATCAACCCGGACGATATCGCTCAGATTACCTTGTTGAAAGGTGCTTCCGCCGCTGCTTTGTATGGTGCGGTCGCTGCCAACGGTGCCATTATGGTTACGACTAAGTCATCGCAGTCTGGAAAAGTCGCTATAAATGTATCTAGCAATACGACGGTTGAGACTCCGATGGTGTTACCGAAGTTCCAGAATTCTTATGGCGTAAGTAACCAAGGAACGTTTAGCTGGGGCGATAAGCTTGCTTCTGCTTCTCCAAACTATGCGAAGGATTATTATAATCTTGGCTATACGACCAACAACTCTATCTCGTTGGCTGGTGGTAATGATAATATCTCATCTTATTTTTCTTATGCGAATGTATCTTCTAATGGTATTGTTCCGGAGAATACATATATGAGCCATAACTTGCTAGCGAAGGTTGGCTTTAACCTATGGACAAAACTTCATGTAGACGTGTCCGCTCGTTATAATAATCAGCATATCGAGAACCAGCCGACTGCCGGTTATGTGGGTAATCCTACTTTGGGCGCTTACTTGTTTCCAAGAGGAGAGGACTGGGATTATTATAAGAGTAACTATGAGGTGTACGATGGGACAAGAAATATAAATGTACACAATTGGACAAATACCGCTCAAGAGCAGTTCTCCAATCCATACTGGATGTTGAATCGCCAAAAACCGGTTTCTTATCGTAATCGCTATGAGTTTGGCGGTAGTGTCAAGTATGACATAATGGAAGGTCTTTCCGTTACAGGTCGCCTGCGCTATGAACGTGGTGATGAGACATGGAACTTGAATGAATATGCGTCTAGTACGGCAGGCCGTAACTTGCTGGGTACGATGAAAGACACACGCGTGAATAGCGAGCAGACTTATGGTGACTTGTTGGCCCAATATAATAAGACTTGGGAGGATACTTATTCTTTGTCTGTAACTGCAGGTGGAAGCTACCAAAAGACAAAAAGTTCTTCTTTAGAATTGATCGGTTGGGGTGATTCTCAGTTCTCTGTTAACGATGCGGGCGTGATTACAAGTGGTGCTTACTATCCTAATATCTTCTCTCCGGCTAACTATTATAAATTACAGACTACAAAGACTTTGGCCGAGAAACGTTTGAATTCAGTGTTTGCTACTGCCCAATTTGGTTATAAGGAAGGTCTGTTTATCGATGTTAGTGCCCGTAACGACTGGTCCTCAACATTGGCGTTTACAGATGGTGTTTCATTCTTCTATCCGTCTGTTGGAGCAAGTGTTTTGTTGGATAGATTTATTGATTTCGGCAAGAACGTGGATTTATTCAAGTTACGTGCTTCTTATTCTATTGTAGGTAACGATGTGCCTATCGGTGTGACCAACGAGCGTTATACATTAGGAGATCAAGGAGCGTTGAATCCGCCGGAAAAATCATCTTTCCGTACGTTGAAACCAGAAAAGACAAATTCGTTGGAAGTCGGCTTTGATGGTACATTCTTCCAGAATCGTTTCAACGTAAATTTGACCTATTATAAGACAAATACCAAGAATCAATATTTTGACATCTCCGCTCCATGGGAAACTGGTTTGAAGAGCCGTTATATTAATGCTGGTAACGTACAGAATCAAGGTTTCGAGGTTAGTCTAGGTTGGTATAATCAATTTACGGATAATTTCAGCTGGAGCACGAACTTTAACTTCTCTTACAATAATAACAAGATTATAGAGTTGGCCGACGAGCTTTCCGAGTGGAACCTGACAAGTTATTGTACAGGTGCCAAAGTGCTCTTGAAAGAAGGTGGGCATTTCGGAGACCTTTATGTTCGCGACTTACAACGTGATGATAACGGAAAGCCTATTGTCTCTGATACCGGTGCCCCTGTATTAGCTGGATCCGATAATAAAGATCTTGTTTATGCGGGCGATATGAATGCGAAAGTGAACATGGGTTGGACTAATACCTTCCACTATAAAGATTTCACGTTGTCATTCTTAATCGATGCGAAGGTTGGCGGTAAGGTCTTGTCGATGACTGAGGCTACCATGGATGGTTGGGGCGTTTCCGAACGTTCTGGTTTGGCTCGTGACGCAGGTTTTGTAGAGGTCGATGGAGTACAATTTGACCCGCAATTGTATTATTCAACTACCGGTGGTACAAGCTACAACTCTAATATCTTGACTTCCCAGTACGTATATGACGCAACTAATGTTCGTTTGCGTGAGTTATCATTTGGTTATACCTTCCGCAACTTGTTTGGCGCAGGTAAAAACTTGACCGCTTCTATCATTGGACGTAACTTGTTCTTCTTCTATAAGGATGCTCCGATGGATCCGGATGTAGCTGCTGGAACGGGTAATGGCTGGCAGGGTATCGATATGTTTGCGTTGCCGACAACCCGTAGCTTTGGTTTGAACTTAAAACTTAATTTCTAAATCTTACAGGTATTACTTATGAAACTAAATAGAATTCTAAAATATGCGGCTGTATCAGCTTTAGCTTTTAGCACAGGATTAACAACCGTGAGCTGTACAGACGATTTTGAGACATTGAATACCGATCAGTATGAGGTAGACCCGAACACTCTTCCTTTCTCTGCGCAGTTTAAAGAACCGCTGTCTTATGTATATGCTCCGCAACAGAACTTGTTCCAGTACTGCTTTAGTTTGAACGTAGACTTGTTTAGCGGTTATTTCATGACACCACATAATTTCAATGGTTCCGGTAACGTGGATTATGCGTTGAATCGTAGTTTTTGTGGAGGTATGTATGAGAATGTTTATTTACACATTTTCAATAATACACGTCGTTTGATCGCCTCTTGTGACGAACAAGGATTGACAGACTATGCGGGAATGATGCGTGTTGTTCAGGCTTATGCGATCCAGATGTTGACGGATGTTTACGGTCCGGTCGCTTATACGTCTTGTATTGAAGATCCGACAAATGGTGCTTCGTTCTCTTATGATACACAGCAGAGCATTTATAACTCCATTTTCGAATTGTTAGATAAAGCGCTTCAAGATTTCCAGAGTCCGAAATCCACATTGGAGGAGAGACAGTCATTCGACTATTGGTGTAATGGCGATTTGGATATGTGGATTCAAGTAGCCAATCAATTAAAGCTACGTGCAGCCTTGCGTATCGTGAAGGCCGACCCGACTTTAGCTAAACAAAAAGCTGAAGAGGCTGCCAAGGGCGCTATCTTAAAGCAGGATGTATTGATCAATAAGAGTTTGAGTAATGAGCAAACTCGTATGTTCGAATGGGGAGATAGTGGCATGAACGCTAACTTAACCACGATACTGGAAGGATTCCAAGATCCTCGCTTACCGCTGTATATGACGAAGAACCAAGCTGATGTTGAATGTGAGGATGGGAAGACGATCGATTCCGGTACTCAATATTTAGGTATTCGCGGCGGCTGTGACTTGCCTGCTAAACCGAATCAATGGGGTAACTTCTCAAAGATCGTTTGTTCTTATACAACAGCTTTACCGGTAATGATGGCAGCCGAAGGTTATTTCTTGCGTGCGGAAGGTGCGTTGCGTGGTTGGAGTAACATGGGAGGTACGGCGAAGGAACTGTATGAGCAAGGTATCCGTGTTTCTATTAAGAATCAGTTGGCTTATAAGGGAAGTCTGGCCGGAGTAAGTTCAATTTCAGAAACAGAGATCGATGCCTATATCAGTGGCACGACAACACAAAAGGACTTCGTCGACCCGGTTAATGGTCAAAACAGCATCAAGGCTCAGAATGATATTACGGTTAAGTGGGATGAGAGTGCGACTAATGAGAAGAAATTACAACGTATTATCACACAGAAATGGATTGCGAACTTCCCGTTGTCTTGCGAGGCTTGGGCGGAATTTCGTCGTACAGGTTATCCGAAATTATTCCCGAACCGCGTGAATAAGAGTAATGGGGATATTGATACGAATGAACAGGTTCGTCGTTTATTGTATTCCGATAATGAGGATAATACGAATACCGTGGAATATCAAAAAGGTATCGAGCTGCTGAACCAAGAGAATACGGGTTCGATCTCCGGTGATAAAGGTGGCACTCATGTATGGTGGGATAAGGCTGGTGTAGGTAATTTCTAATCGGCATTAATAGGTTTTATTGTTAAATAATATGTAATGAAAGGGCTTCTTCGAGTTTGCGAAGAGGCCCTTCTGAATTTTGTAGTACTTTAGAAGGATAAATCTAAGATTATATGATGAACAGATGTATTTATTTATTTTGTTGGCTTTGTCTGGCTTGCTGGTTAAAGCCCGTATCAGCAGAGGAGCAAGCCTTGTTGGCGATTCCTGAGCCGGGAGAGAAAACCTTGATTCACTCAGATTGGTATGCCCGGAAAGCGAATGAAGTGAAAATGGATGGGAACCGGTTGAGCGCGGCGCCTTTGGATAAAACAGGATGGTTACCGGCCCGTGTGCCAGGCACGGTATTGACTACACTTTTGGAGAACCATATGTATCCGGCTCCCGAGTTCGGCTTGAATAACAATCTGATACCCGATATACATGAGGTCGGCAATGATTTCTATACTTATTGGTTTACTCGTCAGTTTACTATCAATAATTTACCAGAGGGACGTAATGTCTGGTTAAATTTCCGGGGCATTAATTATAAGGCGGAAATCTTTTTAAATGGTAAGCGGATCAATCGAAATACCCATGAGGGCATGTTCTTGAGGAAGATTTTTAATATAACCCCTTATCTTCGTACGGATGCCCCTAATGTATTAGCGGTATTGGTTTATCCACCTACACATGCCGGAAATCCGAATGGCGGACAAGGTGGCGATGGGCAGATCGCCCGGAATAATACGATGCAATATACGCCGGGTTGGGACTGGATACAACCGGTACGTGACCGGAATACGGGTATTTGGGATGAGGTCTCTATTACGACAACCGGGCCGGTATGCCTCTCTTCTCCTTATGTCGTGACCAAGGTACCCGGCGTACGTGATCCGGAAACGAAAACTCAAAGGGAGGCTTTTGTGAATACCTCTGTCGAGCTAGAGAATACCGGGAGCACTTCCTTAAAAGGACTATTGGTTTGTGAGACGAACGGAACCCGCTTAACCCAGCCAGTTACTTTATCGCCATTCGAGAAGAAAACGGTATCCTTGAATCCTTTAGCGGTAAAGAATCCTCGTTTATGGTGGCCTAGCGGTATCGGTGAGCAGCCTTTATATGATATGAACCTCTCTTTTGAGATTGGGAATCAAGTGAGTGACAGGGAACGGCTGCGTTACGGTATCCGGGAGATTACTTCCGATAAATGCCCGGATAACGGGGGACGCCGTTTCTTCGTGAACGGACAGAAAATATACGTCACGGGTGGTAACTATATTAATTCCGATTGGCTGCTTCGTCTTTCTCCGGAACGTTATCGGGATGAGGTACGTTTCCACGCGGAAATGAATCTGCGTATGATCCGTGTATGGGGAGGTGCGTTGGTGGAACGACCGGAATTCTATAACGCCTGTGATGAGTTCGGTATCTTAGTCTTTCAAGATCTGTGGGGCAGTGGTGATTGCAATGGCGCTTGGGAGGACCCGACCAAAATGGATTCCCGAGAACGTCGTTGGGAATATCCCGATAATCATGATTTATTTATCGCCTCCGTGGAAGATCAAGTGAAAATGATCCGTAACCATCCGAGCCTTTGTTTCTGGTGTGGGGCGAATGAATGGCCTTTAGCGAAAGATATCGATCAATGTTTGAGAAAGGAGGTTTTCCCCCGGTTAGATCCGGAACGTCTTTTCGTGAGTTTCTCTACAGATACGTTGTTTACCCGGAATTATTTGGGGGATAATGGGGATGGTCCTTACGGTATACAAGAGCCGGAATGGTTCTTTAGCTTCCGTTCGCATCCGTTTAATCCGGAAGCCGGATCGGTTGGTTCCCCGGAGGTCGAGAGTATGCGGGAGATGATGACGGAACAGGATTTGGCCGGTTTCCCAAGGAAAGGTTTTACTCGTAATTATACGTGGCGCTATCATAAGGATCTGGGCTATGGCGATCATCTGGAGCGATATGGGGAGGTGAAAGATATCGAGACCTATTGTAAGTATGCCCAAGTCGTGAATTATGACCAATATCGTAGTTTTATGGAAGGCTGGGCCTCTCATATGTGGGATTGGTATACGGGTATCTTGATCTGGAAAACCCAGAATCCATGGACATCCTTGCGGGGGCAAATGTATGATTGGTCTCTCGATGTAAATGCTTCCTTGTACGGAACCCGGAAAGGCTGTGAACCTTTACATGCCTATTATAACCCGGTAACCCGTAAGGCGGGATTGTTGAATACGACCCTGAAAGATTATACGGATTTATCGATTATAGCCCGTATTTATAATCTGGAAGGCAAACTGCTTTGGGAGAAAGAGACGAGAGCGAGCTCCAAGGCGAATACGGTACAGGAATTATTGGATATCCCCGTTCCGGAAGGGATCCAAGGCGCTTATTTCTTACGGCTGGCTTTGAATGCGGACGTTCCCAATATTTATTGGCTGACAACCGAGCCGAAAGACTACACCAGCTTATCTCAACTTCCGAAGTCAAGACCGGATATCAAGACCGAGATCAAGAAGGAAGGCTCGAATTTCGTAGGTACAGTCCGTCTGAGCGCTGATTCGCAGATCTCGTTCTTCAACCGTATCAAGGTCTTTGATAAGGAGACAGGCAAACGAATCTTACCGGTACATTATTCGGATAACTATATTACGCTAATGCCGGGTGACCAACAAGAAATAAGCTTGGAGTTCCCTGCTAATCTGCCGGAGGAGCGAATACAAATCGTGGTGGATAGCTACAATTCTCCTTTGCCTTGACGTACGATCTCGAAATTATCCGTCGTGCAATCTATAACCGTAGAGGCTTCCAATCCTCCGAAACCGCCATCGATTACGATATCCACTTGATGCTCGTATTTCTCGTGTATCAATTCCGGATCTGTCGTATATTCGATCACCTCATCCTCGTCACGGATGGACATGGTTAGGATTGGATTTCCCAAGGATTGTACCAATGTACGGGTAATGTTATTGTCCGGTACACGGATTCCGACTTCTTTCCGGTTCTTGTAAATCTTTGGAAGCTCGCTGCTGGTGGGTAAGATAAAGGTGAAAGGACCGGGCAGATGTTTCTTCATCAGTTTGAAAGCGGCGTTGCTTACCTTGGCGTATTCACTAAGATTAGACAGGTCGTAGCAGATGATAGACAGGTTGCTTTTCTGTGGATTAACTCCTTTCATCTGACATATTTTCTCTACCGCACGCACGTTTAACGCATCGCAACCGATCGCGTAAACCGTGTCGGTAGGATAAACGACAAGGCCGCCGTCCTGCAGGACTTTGACGACCTTGTCTATTTCTTTTTGATTCGGATTCTCCGGATAGATTCTCACTAACATATTAGCCGTAGATAATGTGTCCGTTCTCGTCTGTATATTCCTCTAATCCTTTACTATATTGGTTCATGGCCCGGAGGCTCATACCCATGCTTGAGAAACCACCATCGTGGTATAGGTTCTGCATCGTTACCTTGCGGGTAAAGTCGGAGAACATCATTACGCAATAGTCCGCGCATTCGTCAGCGTTGGCGTTACCCAGTGGACTCATTTTGTTAGAAAAGTCCATCAAGTGTTCCATTCCCTTCACGCCACTACCTGCGGTTGTCATTGTCGGGGATTGGGAGATCGTGTTCACACGTACGCCTTTCTCGCGGCCATAGATGTAACCGAAACTACGGGCGATAGATTCCAGCAGGCTCTTAGCGTCCGCCATATCGTTGTATCCGAAGAACGTGCGCTGGGCGGCCACATAACTTAATGCCACTACGGAACCATTCTCGGCGATAGCGTCTTGTTTCTTGGCTACCTGTAGCATCTTGTGGAAAGAGATAGCAGAGATATCCAACGTCTTTTCCAGCATTCCATAGTCCAGATCATCGTACGTACGTTTCTTGCGTACGTTCGGGCTCATACCGATAGAATGTAAAACGAAATCTATTTTACCACCTAATATTTCCACTGACTTCGCGAATACGGTCTCCAGATCCTCTACGCTGGTTGCGTCCGCCGGGATTACCTGCGCGTTCAACTTCTCCGCCAAAGCATCTACCTGACCCATACGAACAGCGATAGGCGTATTGCTTAACGTGATAGTCGCACCTTCCTCTACGGCTCTTTCTGCCACTTTCCAGGCGATAGACATATCGTTCAGCGCGCCGAAGATAATGCCTCTCTTGCCTTTCAATAAATTATGACTCATACCTCTTGTTTATTAATTACGGCACAAACATACACAAAATGTGCAACATACGCAAATGAATATCATAGCCTGACATTTGAATATGTGCCTTGATATTAAAACAAGGTAGAGTCATTCTTTGTTGGCGGTTACTTCTTATTCCCGGAAATAAACCCTCTTTACCCGAGGCGAGATAGAGGTTAATATCTCATAAGGGATTGTTTTCAGTTTATCCGAAAGTTCGCTCACCGGTAGTTCGTCGCCGAAAATAATTACGGCGTCGCCTTCTTGCGCATGGATGTCGGTGACGTCGATCATGCAAGCGTCCATGCAGATGTTGCCGATAATCGGGCAGCGTTGTCCATTGATCAAGACCTCCCCGCCTCCGTTGCTGAAGTGGCGATCCAATCCGTCGGCGTATCCGATCGGGATGATAGCGATCCGGGAATCACGTTTCACATAACTCATACGGCTATAACCGATCGAATCCCCTGCGGGTACGTTTTGTATTTGCAGGATCGTCGTCTTCAAGGTGCTGACGTTCCGTAAGCCTTTTTGTCCGGATGCGCTTACTCCATATAAACCGATACCTAAACGTACCATATCCATTTGATAAGCGGCGAAACGCTCGATTCCTGCGGAGTTTAGGATATGTTTGATTACCTTATACTCTAACCCGTTTTCTAATTCCCCTGCGGCTTTGGTGAATTTATCCAATTGTTGATGGGTAAAATCATCGAAGACGTACGAGTCGCTTCCGGCTAAATGAGAGAAGACCGAACGGGCGATAACCCCGGATTGTGCTCTCAAGCGTTCACAGATCGCCGGGACATCCTCCGGTTGAAACCCTAGGCGATGCATGCCGGTATCGATCTTGATATGGATAGGGTAAGAGGTGATGCCTCTGCGCTCGGTCTCCCGGATCATGGCATCCAATAGGCGGAAGCTATAGACTTCCGGTTCCAGATGGTTCTCGAACAAGACATTGAAACTGCTGAACTCCGGATTCATGACGATAATAGGGATCGAGATACCTTCTTTACGCAATTCGGCTCCCTCGTCGGCTACCGCCACGGCCAGATAGTCGCAACGATGTTCTTGAAGGGTCTTCGCCAACTCGTAAGAGCCGGCTCCATAACCGAAAGCTTTTACCATACAAACCATCTTAGTCTCCGGCTTTAGCTTGGAACGATACTGATTGAAGTTGTGTACGATCGCGTCCAGATTTACCTCTAGGATCGTCTCATGCACCTTTTTCTCCAACAACTCGGAGATCTGCTCGAAATGGAAATGGCGGGAACCTTTAATCAAGATCAACTCATCCTTGAATTTCTTGAAGGAAGGAGACTTGATAAATTCCTCGGTGGTCGTGTAAAACTCCTTCTCGATCTCGAAGACGGAAGCATATTCCTTTAAGTCGCGGCCGATACCGACGATACGATCTATCTTCTTACGGCGAACCAAATCGGCGACCTTCTTATATAGAGATTTCGGCAAGGTGCCCGATTGAAGGATATCGGAGAGGATTAAAGTGCTCTTTAATTGCTTGCCTACCCGGCGGCTTTGTTGGAAATCGAGCGCGATATCCAAGGAGTTGATATCCGAGTTATAGGTATCATTTATCAATAGGCAATTGTTGATACCTTGCTTTACGTCCAATCGCATAGCCACCGGCTCAAGATGTAAGAATTTCGTTACGTCGTTTACGCTGGTGGGTTTTAGGTAAAGCATAACCGCCATACAATGGATCACGTTCTCGATAGAAGCGTCGTCCGTGAACGGAATGGTAACGACCCGGTTGAAGCCCAGTAAAGTACAGTGAATGATCGTCTCAAACTCTTTCTTATCGATAGACTCGATAAACAAAGGAGCCTCGGAGTCCGTACGGCTCCACGCGATCGCTTTATGGGAAAGGCAAGCCGATTCGATACAATTGGCGATAAATAAATCATCCCCATCATAAATAATGGCTTCGCAATCATTGAAAAGCGTCAGCTTCTCCATACATTTCTGATTGGAGGAGAGGAAATTCTCTTGATGAGCCTCCCCGATATTCGTGATGATACCGATCGTGGGGGCGATAATGGGTTGCAGGCGTTCCATCTCGTCCGGTTGTGAGATACCGGCCTCGAAGATGCCCAGTGTATTTTTCTCGCTCATCTGCCATACCGAGAGAGGAACCCCCAACTGGGAGTTGTAGCTCCGGGGCGAACGTACGATGTTGAACTCGTTATGCAGCAGTTGATAGAGGAATTCCTTTACGATCGTCTTTCCGTTGCTACCGGTGATACCGATCACGGGGATGTTGAATTGCTTCCTGTGGTGGGTGGCCAGCTTTTGTAAAGCTCGTAACGTATCTTTTACGATCAGGAAGTTCGCATCCTTCATGCTCTCGAACTCCGGTAGCATATCGCTTACCACGAAGTTGCGAACACGAAGTTTATAGAGTTCCTGTATATATCTATGTCCGTCGTTCGTCTTGGTTTTCAAGGCGAAGAAGAGGCTTTGTTCCGGGAAGGAGAGACGACGGCTATCTGTCAACAACAAACTGACCGTATCGTCAAGCAATTGGTTTGTTTTAGCACCGATAACTCTTGCTATTTCTTTAATTGCGTATTCCATTCTTTTATTTTAGTTTAGACTTTACTGATCCTATTTCATTTAGAATATCAAAGGTATAAATTTTTTCAGACAAAGTATGAAACAAGAGGAATACTTATATTGAACAGACGTTAAATCGATTACGGAGAATGATTAGGTTCCGTTTTGTGCAACAACTTTTCCTGGCTTTTCCGTATATGCTAATATTCTCGCAAGCGGATCCTCTGTTCTTCATGCTAATTTTAAGATCTTTGCATAAAGAATTAACAATAAACAAACCATGAGATCATTAAGTATTTTAGTCTTTTTTATTGCCATCCGTTTTTTATCCTTGGCAGAGACAGTCGTACCTCGCTTATCCCCGTTGTCCTCGAGTATTGAGAAAGAACGGGTCGGGCTGGCTGGTACGTGGTTATTTAACACGTCGCCGGACGAGCGTTTTTGGCTGCGAGGCGCATTAGGCAATGACTGGAAGCCGATAGAGGTACCCGGAGAATGGGTCATGCAAGGCTTTGAGGTAGAAAAGGGAGCGACGGCGGGATATAGCCGGACTTTTTCCGTGCCGGCCGCATGGAAGGGCAAGAGAATCAAGCTTAGATGTAATGCTATCTATAGTGAGAGCCGTTTATATATTAATGGAAAGGAAGCTGCTTATCATATAGGCGGTTTTACTGCTTTTGAGACGGACGTGACCGGGTTGATTCGATTCGGGCAAGAGAACCGGATTGATGTGGCGGTGGTCTGTGAGACAGTTGCGGATTCTTTGGCCAGTGGCTCCCGTTATGCGGTTCATCCATTGGGAGGAATAACCCGTGACCTGTATTTGTTCGCTTTGCCAGAGCGAAATATATCCATGTTCCATGTTTCTACGGCTTTCGACTCTACTTATACGAAAGCGGTATTGAAGGTAGAGACCGAATTGGCGAATGAGGCTTCGGTATCCTCTGGGAATGAGTTAAGCTTATCTTTCCATCTGCGGGATGCCCAAGGAAAAACGGTTCGCTTGGCGCAAGACCACTATCCGGTAGGGGTTATCGAAGCGGGGAAGGTCGTGGGCAAGGAAGTGTCCTTTGATATTGAGAATCCGGAGAAATGGAATCCGGAGCATCCTTATTTATACACGCTTACCTGCCGTCTGACCGATGGAGGCAAGCTTTTGCACGAGACTTCGCGGAAGGTGGGTTTCCGCCAGATCGAGGTGCGTGGGAATCGGATGTTCGTGAATGGCATGCCGATCAAATTGAGAGGTGTATGCCGTCATGAGGTGATGCCCCTGCGGGGACGTTCGGTCAGTGAGGGTCTATGGAGAAAGGATGTCGAGCTTTTCCGTCTTGGCAACGTAAATTACATTCGTACCTCCCATTATCCGCCCGACGAGGCCTTGCTGGAGGCATGCGACGAGCTGGGAATGTTTGTCGAGGTAGAGGCTCCTTTTTGCTGGGCGCACGAGACGAAAGTGCCGGAGGATAAAATGGAGGCCGTATTGGTCAACCAGCATGTCGAGATGGTGAACTTGAACCGCAGTCATCCTTCCGTGCTTATGTGGTCGATGGGGAATGAGTCTAATTTATATACGGAATACTTCAAACGTGCGGCCGAAGTGGTCAAGCGAATAGATCCTACGCGTCCGCGTATTTTCAGCCAATGGGGCCCGGATGCGGATAAGGGAGAATTGGAGGTGACAAACCACCATTACCCGGGTCCGAAAGGTCCGGAGAAGTATCGTAATTATAAGCGTCCGGTCGTGTTTGATGAATTTTGTCATCTGAATGCCTATAACCGTTTCGAGCTTTCCGCAGATCCGGGTGTCCGGAGCATGTGGGGCGAATTGCTGGATCGGATGTGGAATGATATGTACCATAGTGAGGGCGTGCTGGGAGGTGCGATATGGGCTGGTATCGATGATACGTTTTTCCTTCCGGGAGGCCGAGCCGTAGGGTATGGCACTTGGGGACCCTTGGATGGATGGAGACGCGAGAAACCGGAGTATTGGGGGATGAAGAAAGCCTACAGCCCGGTACGTCTGGAACTTCGAGGGAATATGGACAAGGACGGAAAGGTTATGTTTGATGTCGAGAACCGCTATAATTTCACGAACTTATCCGCTTGCGAGATTCAATGGAAAGCCGGAAATCTGTCTGGTACGGTAACTGCGGATATAGCGGCTCGGGAAAGTGGTGTATTGGAAATCAATCTGCCGGAAAAGGCCCGGAAGGAGTCTTTTTTGTCGGTGGTTGTTACCGGGGCGCAGGGCTTTGTGGTGGATGAGTATAAATTCAAGATCCAGCCGGATCGCTTGCGTCCGTTGTCTCCGAAAGCGGGACAAGCGATACGATGCGAGGAAACCGCTGAGGCGATCGTGGTGACCTCCTTGTCTGGTACTTATAAAGTCTCCAAACGGGACGGCTTGCTGGAGGATTACCGGCAGGTATTGATGTTGTTGCCTCTTAACTCGACCGGACGGGGTATCCAGATGGTGGGCGATGGGCAGGATTTCGAGCCTTATAATCCCGTATGTACGAACTGGGTGGCTACTTCCATTGAGAAGAGAGAGGAAGAGGACCAGATCGAGATCGTCGTGAGAGGCCAATATCAGGAGGCGGAAGGTGAGTGGCGCTATCGGATCTTGTCTACGGGCGAGGTTTCCATCGCTTACGACTTTAAGGTACTGAAAGAGGTTTCGCCTCGCCAGATCGGTGTCGTATTATCGCTTCCCGCTACTTATACGCAGCTCGAGTGGAAACGAAAAGGATATTGGTCGGTTTATCCGGAGAACCATATAGGGGCCTTGGAGGGCAAGGCCGAGTTATTCAACGAGTCGTTGGCAATTAGCGGAATGGCCGGTCCGGATAAGCAACCGTCCGTGGATTGGTGTTTGGATCAGACCGCATCGGGATCGAATATGTTTCGCTCTACCAAGGAGCATATTTACGAGGCTACGTTAGCCGATCGTAAATCGGGAATCTCGGTGAAGGTGCTTTCTGACGGTACACAATCGGTCCGTTGCTGGAAGGATAAGCAAAAGGTGAGGATGCTGGTTGCGGATTATAATAATGCAGGGAAGGAGGGCTTCCTTTCTCCGCACATAGAATATGCTTACCGTACGTTGAAGTATGGGGAGCGGGTGAATGGAGAGTTCTTGTTTATACGCTCTGTCTTGAAATAATAAAATAATGAAGTAATAAAAAGTATGTACGATCGATATAAGAGAGTTTTATTCTGTGCCGGGTTTCTACTTTCCTTTTGTTTTGTCTTGCAGGCTGAAGACAAGGGGTTGCGACGAGTGGCGACCAATGATTGCGGTGTGGATAATGCGCAGCCCTTTCTGATAAAGGGAGAGAATGGTATCTTGCCGGAATCTTTTCCGGGGAGTAAGGAGGCTAAAACGATCAACGTTGGCAATACGCTTATCTATGCTTTCGACCAGATGGATATACAGGCCGATTACCAGATGGAAGTTGTCTATCTGGCTGATAAGCGCGGCGAGCAACGTGTCGTTGCCGATGGGAATGAGGTACAAGCCCCCGTTGTCCTTGAGAAAGGAGTGGAGCGACGATATGTGATAGACCTGCCTAAGAAAGCCTATGCTTATGGACAGTTAGTCTTGGTATTTGAGGCATTGAATGGCGATAATGCGGTTGTCTCGGAACTGAATTTGTATTCGTCTAACCCAGCTCCGCTGAAACCTTTCGAGGGGGATCGGAAAAAGGATCTGGTACATATCCAAGCGTATACGGTAGATACGACCGTTTGTGCCGAAAAGGTGTTGCCTATATATGCGATTAAGCCGCATCTGGTAGCCGGCGTATATAATCCGGTCTTATCATTGAATGGGATTTGGTCGTTTAATGAGAAGCCCGCTACTTATTTTTATGAGCGGAAACAGATGGGGCAGGAGTGGAAGCCAATCGTGATACCGGGACAGTGGTCTATGCAGGGCTTTCAGGTTGATTCCGCGGCTTTTGGGGGTACCAGACTACGTTTACCTTGCCTGCGGATTGGAGCGGGAAACGGGTGAAGTTGCGCTTCGATGGTGTTTCCAGCGAGTCGGTCGTTTATTTGAATGGAAAGGAGATAGGTTCCCATATGGGAGGTATGACAGCTTTCGAGCTGGATGTGACGAATGGGTTGAGGAGCGGCGAGAACGTATTGGCTTTGCGGGTTCGTAGTGAGTCGTTGGCTGATATGTTGGGTAGCTTGACGCAATATGCGGCGCATCAATTGGGGGGGATTACGCGTAAAGTGACGCTTTTCGCCGTTCCGGAGGTTCACTTGTCCGATCTGCGTATCGTAACGGATTTGGATGATGCATATAAGGATGCGGAATTGAAAGTGTATGTATCGGTAACGAATGCTTCTGCGAATGTGCAAAAGAATCTCTCGGTTCGTCTTTCGGTATCGGGTGAACCGGTCGTTTTGAGTCAGGCTATTCCGGAGATAGCGGCTGGATCTACTTGGAGCGGTTGGCTGACCGGAAAGATTGCCTCTCCGAAAAAGTGGGATAGCGAGCATCCTAATTTGTACACGTTGAAAGTCGAGTTGGGAACTTCGGAAAAGATTGTCGAGCAAGTGAAGAAACGCTTTGGTTTCCGAGAGATCCAGATTCAAGGAAATCGTATGCTAGTAAATGGAAAGGCGGTTAAGCTGAAAGGTGTGTGCCGTCATGAGATGCATCCGCTGACAGGCCGTGTGATGAATCCGGCGTTGGCACGAAAAGATATTGAGTTGTATCGGGACGCTAACTGTAACTTCATCCGTACATCTCATTATCCACCTTGTGAGGAGATGTTGGAGGTGTGCGACGAGCTGGGGATGTTTGTCGAGGTAGAGGCTCCGGTTTGCTGGCTTGGCCATCATGCGAATGAGAACTGGAAGGTATTGGATTACCGCGAACAGAAATATTATCCCTATGTATTGCAAGTCAATATGGAGATGATCCAATTCTACCGGAATCATCCCTCCATTATCTTCTGGTCTATGGCGAACGAGTCTTATTGGAATAAGGAATTTGCGCAGGTACAGGTGTATATGGAAAAGGCGGACCCGACACGTCCGCTCACCTTTCACGATCAAGGATATGGTGGCTTTAATAATCAGGGGAGCACGGCTCCTATCTCCAATATTCATTATCCGGGGCCGGATGGGTATAAGGTAGCGGCGAAGAGTGATCGTCCGATGACCTATGGTGAATACTGCCACTTAAATGTATATAATCGGAGTGAGTTGGTGACGGATCCCGGTGTCCGGAGCGATTGGGCATTAGCGTTGGCTCCTACATGGGAAAATATGTATAAGACTCCGGGTGTATTGGGTGGTTCCATTTGGTCTGGTATCGATGACATCTTCCAGTTACCGAACGGTGATGCGGTTGGTTATGGCGCTTGGGGGCCAATTGATGGCTGGCGTCGGCCGAAACCGGAATATTGGGATATGAAAAAGATTTATAGTCCGATTCGTGTGACTACAAAGACATTATCTCCGGCCAAGGAACTGGTTATTGATCTGGAAAATCGGTACACGTATACGAACTTGAATGAATTGCAGGTTAATTGGGTCTATGGGGAAGAAAAAGGAAGTATCTTTGTTGATCTTGAACCTGGTGAGAAAGGGCAGTTGCGTGTTCGGCCGGTTCATCCGGAAAAGGCCAATGAGCTTTATCTCTCTTTCGTGGATCCCCGCGGATTTACGGCAGATGAGTATCTGATTCCGGTGGGAAGGCAGATACAGAATGAGTCGCAGGTGTTAGCGGCTGTTCCGACTCGCTTGAAAGAGAAAAAAGATCGTTATATGATTACCGGAAAGGATTTTACTTGCGAGATCAGCCGTATTTCCGGTCAGATACTTTCGGTAAAGAAAGGGAAAAAAGAGGTCTTGAATGGCGGGCCGTGGTTGATAGCGTTGCCGTTGACCAGTGGGGGGTGTTATCCGAATCATAATGCGAATACGCCTGCGTTTAATGATTTATGCTCTGATTGGAAAGTTGAGAAAGTAGATGCTGTCCGAGAGGGAAATGATGTGGTGGTAAAGGTAAAAGGGGCGTATAAGGAGTTTGCCGGGTCGTATGACTTGAAGGTGAATGCGAATGGTGAGCTGTCGGTCGTTTATGCCTTTGATGCGCTTGAGGATGTGAATCCGAGACAATGGGGATTGGTCTTCGAGGCTCCTGTTTCTTTCGATCAAACATTCTGGCGTCGTGACGGGTTGTGGAGTGTCTATCCTTCCGACCATATCAGTCGTCCGGTAGGTGAGGCCAGCCTGTTTTATGAGGGTCTTCCGAAGAAGGTCGATCCGCATACGGAACCGGCTTGGTCTTGGAGTATGGATTATAATGAGTTGGGTAGTAATGATTTCCGGTCTACACGTCGGAATATATGGTATGCCGGGCTGAGAAGCATGAATGGAAGTAAGATAACCGTTCCTTCTAACGGCCGGCAACATTGGCGTTCTTGATTGGAGAAGGACAAGATCCGCTTTTTGGTTGCCGACTTTGTTACGGCCGGAAATGAGATATTCCTGAGTACCTATTACGATCCGTACCGGAAACCTGTTCGGAAAGGAGAACGGATCGGGGGAGAGATCCTAGTAAGAGTAGAATAATAAATATACTGATAAATGAAATACTTGAATTTAGTATTGGGTTGCTTATTACTTTCGGCCTGTGCCGACAACCCGAAATCGGAACTGACCATGGAGTGCCGTCCAACGATGCTGGTTGAGGCTACGGACTCTCCGGAAATGATTATTGAGAAGGCGGCGCATATCGTGCCTACCGACAATCAGTTGGAGGCTTTACGGGATGAGTTTATCGCTTTTATCCATTTCGGGCCTAATACGTTCACCCGCATGGAGTGGGGAAATGGTATGGAGGATCCTCGTATATTCGACTTGAAGGAGTTGGATACGGATCAATGGTGTGAGACGATGAAAGAGGCGGGAATGAAGAAGGTTATATTCACCGCCAAGCACCACGATGGTTTTGTCTTGTGGCAGAGCCGTTATACGAAGCACGGTATCATGTCTACCGGTTTCCGGGATGGAAAGGGGGATGTATTGAAGGACTTGTCCGCCTCTTGCCAAAAGTATGGCTTGAAGCTGGGAGTATACCTTTCTCCGGCGGATTTGTTCCAAATTGAAAGTCCTACGGGATTGTATGGTAATTTGAGTAAGTATACCAAGCGTACCATTCCGCATGAGGTGCCGGGGCGTCCGTTTGAAAACAAGACTACTTTCGAGTTTGAGTTGGATGATTACAATGAGTATTTCATGAACCAGCTATTCGAACTCTTGACCGAATACGGCCCGATCCATGAGGTCTGGTTCGATGGGGCACACCCGAAGCGCAAGGGAGGCCAGCAATATAAATATTCGGCTTGGAAGGACTTGATTCATTCGTTAGCGCCGGAGGCCGTGATCTTTGGCCGCGAGGATATTCGTTGGTGTGGCAATGAGGCTGGAAGGACTCGTGATACGGAATGGAATATCATCCCTTACCCGGAAAATCCGGACACGACCTCTTATTTCCCCGACATGACGGATGAGGATTTGGGTAGCCGCGAACAATTACTCAAGGCAAAATATCTGCATTATCAACAGGCTGAGACTAATACGTCTATTCGTGAGGGTTGGTTCTACCGAGATGATGATCGCCAGCGTGTGAGAAGCGCGGACGACGTGTTCGATATCTATGAGCGTGCTGTAGGTGGAAACTCTACTTTCTTGTTGAATATCCCCCCCAACCGTGAGGGGCGTTTCTCTGCGCAGGATGTCAGCGTATTGAAAGAGGTAGGCAAGCGTATCCGTCAGACGTACGGTACGGATCTGCTGGCTCAGGCGGATGGCCCGAAAGAATGGTTGGATAAGGATGATACCACTTTCCGTGCTGTGATCGCAGGAGGCGAAGGGGTTGTCATAGAGACCGCGAAGCCTGTTACCGTGAACCGCTTTATATTGCAAGAAGCGATCGCTACCAATGGTGAACGAGTGGAGAGACATGCGCTTGACGCTTGGGTAAATGGCGAGTGGAAAGAGATCGTGGAGGCGACTAACATCGGTTATAAACGGATCCTCCGTTTCCCGAACGTGACAACCGACAAATTCAGGGTGCGCATATTGGAGTCACGTCTGATTCCGGCTATCAGTGAGGTAGCGGCCTATTATTACGAGTCGCGTCCGCCGCGGTTGACCGTGCGCAGGAACGAGGTGGGAGCGGTTTGTGTTGAGACCTTGCGCCAGGATTTCAAATGGAATACGTATGAGCAGGATATGGCTAGCGATTTAAATGCTGGCTTCAAGATCCATTATACGACTGACGGTACGATGCCCGACGAGAATTCTCCGGAATATAAGGAGCCTTTCGTGTGGGATAACGGTGAGGTGAAAGCGGTTGCCATACTGAATGGTCGTTCCGGTGAGGTGTGTGAGTCGCTCTTGGGATATGACAAGAGGAGTTGGAAAGTAGAAACTGATAATTCCCGCTCGGTCACCATCCGGTTGGATACGCCTCGCATATTGTCCGGCTTGGCTTATACGCCACAATCGGACAAGGAAGTCCAGATGATCGTGAAGGGAGCCGTGAAGATCAGCGATGACGGAAAGACATGGAAAACAGCCGGAGCTTTTGAGTTCGGTAATTTGAAGAATGACCCGACCCGCCGCAACTTTCATTTCACGGAAGCGGTAAAGGCCCGGTATGTACGTTTGGAAGCGAATCGAGAGATCGACTCGAAGTTGATGGAATACGATCTGTTTTAACCCGGAATGGTTTATTGGGAAACCACTAAAAGGAGAGTTCCGATTAGTGCATCGTTTCCTAAGTATATATTCCGCAATGCTTAAGTATAAAGGGTTATAATATAAGTTATTAGTTGTTCGAAATACCGAATTTTGCATGGTTGAACAACTAATAATTTATTTATGGACAAATTAAAAGGAAAAGCCATTTCCTGTAAGATCGCAGGAAAGTATTTTCTGCCGGCTGTTATTGCCCTCGCTTTCTCTACGGGAGCGATGCAAGCCTCAGAAAAGGGAAGGACGAGTTTTGATGTTGAGAGCGTAACCCACTCGCAACAAGAAAGAGAGTTAACGGGAGTTGTAACAGATGCTAAGGGAGAGCCCATTATTGGAGCGAATGTCGTAATAAAAGGAACTACGCAAGGAAGCATAACAGATTTGGATGGACGTTTTGTTTTGCAAGTCCCCGAGAATGCGGTCTTGCAGATCTCTTATATCGGCTATGTGATGCAAGAGGTGGAGGTGGGAAATAAGACCTCGGTTACAATCTTACTGAAAGAGGATTCACAAGCCTTGGAAGAGGTGGTTATCGTAGGTTTTGGTGCACAGAAGAAAGTGAACCTTACGGGTTCTGTCAGCAGTGTGGATTCTGAGAAGTTGTCGGGGATGCCTGCCACGAACGTAACCAGTATGTTGCAAGGTAAGTTGCCGGGCGTGGCGATTACTCAATCGTCAGGATTGCCGGGACGTGAGAAGACCTCAATTCGCATACGTGGTATCGGTACGATGAATAATTCCGATCCGATGGTCTTGGTGGATGGATTGGAATCTTCCATGGATGATGTCAACCCGAATGATATTGAGAGTGTGAGCGTATTGAAAGATGCCGCAGCTTCTTCTATTTACGGAACCCGTGCGGCTAACGGTGTGATTCTTATCACGACTAAACGAGGTAAGACGGGTAAACCTTCCATTACCTACAACGGATATGTCGGATTCCAGAAAGACATCAATCGCCAGAAACATCTTTCCTCAGCACAATATGCGGAGCTGTACAATGAGGGTTTAAGGAACGAGGGAGCCTCGCCCGCTTATTCTGCGGAAGATATACAGAAATACCGGGATGGATCCGATCCGGACAATTATCCGAATACGGATTGGATGGATGCGCTATTACAAGGTAGCGGATTCACGCATAATCATAATATCAGTTTGAACGGTGGAACGGAAGCGACACGCTACGCCGTCTCTTTGGGATATTATGACCAGTTGGGTCTGACCAAGAATACGGACTATGACCGTTACAATGTCCGTATTAATTTGGATAGCAAGGTGAACGATCGTCTGTCTTTCGGCGTGAATAGTAGTTTGTCGTATCGGGATATCTCGGTACCTACCACTCCTTATAATAACTCGGACGATTTGGCACAGTTCTTTCGCCAAGCGAATCGTATCCCAAATATGTACGTAAACAAATACTCGGATGGTTCTTGGGGACGGCATATCGACGGAAACCCGATCGCTTGGCTGGAAGCGGGAGGAAAGGGTACTACCCAAGCCGTGCATGCTTTGGGGAGTGCTTTTGCGGAATTGAAGATTATCGAGGGCCTTACCTTGAAAGGGATAGCTGGTGTGGATTATGACATGAAAGAAGAGAAAATCCATATCAAAGAGATTCGTTATGGAAATGGAACCGTACAGGGACCGAATAGCGTGAATGATATGTGGGAGCGGAAAATGACGGTAACCCTTCAGGCTTTATTGAATTATGAGAAGCAAATCGGGGCGCATAATATAAAAGGTATGCTGGGTGTCTCTCGCGAGTCGTATCGTTATCATCAAACGAAGGCGTACCGGAAGAATTTCCCGAGTAATGATCTGGATGAACTGAACGGCGGTTCTACGGATGGATGGAGCAACGAGGGAAAAGCGCTCGACTCGAATATTGGCTCTTATTTCGGACGTATCAACTATGATTATGCCGGCCGTTATTTATTGGAGGCTAATTTCCGTGCGGATGGTTCTTCTAAGTTCGCCAGTGGAAATCGTTGGGGATATTTCCCTTCATTCTCTGCCGGATGGCGTATTTCAGAGGAGGCTTTTATGGAGTCGATCGAGTGGTTGGATAATTTAAAGATCAGAGGATCGTGGGGTCAGTTGGGTAATCATCGGATGGATGATTATCAATATATTGCGTTGATCGCATTGGGACAGAATTATCCGTTTAACGGAACAATCTCTGACGGTGCTGCACAAACGGCGGCTAACAATCCCGATATCTCTTGGGAGACAACCACAGAGTTTGACTTGGGTTTTGACTTGAGCGTGAAGAATGGCCTGTTCTCTTTCTCCGCCGATTATTACGATCGATATACGGATAATATCCTGACGAAGGTTCCCGTAACCTTGATTTATGGATTGGAGGCTCCGGTCTCTAACGCCGGCGCTATGCGGAACCGGGGTGTCGAACTTTCATTCGGACATCAGAACAGCGTGAGCGATTTCCAATATGGGGTAGACGCATATGTGGCGTTTAATAAGAATAAGGTGGAGAAATACTTGAATCCTTCCAAGGGTGATAATATCCGGATGGAGGGAGAGTCGTGGGATTCATTCTACGGGTATGAATGCATAGGTATCTTTATGTCGGATGAAGAGGCCGCCAGCAGTCCGGTTCATTCTTCCTTGGTCAAGGGAGGCGACTTGAAGTTCAAGGATCAAAATGGAGACGGTAAGATAGATGCGGAAGACCGTGTCGTACTAGGTAACACCATTCCGAATGTTACCTTCGGACTTAACTTGAACATGAGTTTCAAGGGATTCGATCTCTCTGCTGCGTTCCAAGGTGCAGCCGATGTATATCGTACGGTAGACCGCGAGTCTATGTGGGGATTTATCGATGGAGCGAATGCTCAGGAGAAGCATCTTGACCGTACGATCGTGGAGAATGGTCAGGTGACTAGCTTAGGCCATTACCCCCGTTTGTTGATCAATCAGTCGCATAATCGTGTCATGAGTTCTTTTTTGGCGATGAATGCGAGCTATTTGCGCTTGAAGAATTTGCAAGTTGGTTATAATTTGCCGGAATCTCTATTGAAATCTGTGGGAATCGGACGTGCTCGTGTATATGTCAGTGGGCAGAATTTATTTACGATCTCTGGGCTTCCGAAAGACTTCGATCCGGAAGGTCCTAATGGTGCTGCGGGATCTTCTTATCCGCAAGTCGCTATTTATACGTTAGGTTTAGATGTTACATTTTAAATAGAATACTCAAATGAATAAGTTTTATATGACGGGAATGTCGCTGCTCTCTTTTGCCTTGGTTTCTTGTGGCGACAGTTTTTTGGATGTAACGCCAGCCGATCAGTTATCGGACGCTACATTCTGGCAATCGGAAACCGATGCGGATAGAGCCTTGACCGGTTGCTACCGGGGTTGGGAGAGCGCTACGAATATCGTTTTCCTGGATGCCGCTACCGATAATGGTTATGAGCAGTTCGACTATAATTATCAGGCGTTAGGAAATGGGCAGATCCTGCCGACTTCCGCTCCGGGACATCAGTCTCCTTGGATCGACGAATTCGCTACAGAATGGTTTACGTACGACCGTATTCGCAAATACAATAACTTCTTGGAGAAGATCGATGCCGTAGAGATGGATGCGGCAAAGAAAGAACGTTATAAGGCAGAGGTACGTTTCCTTAGGGCTTACGACTATTACAACAAGGTTATGTTTTATGGTGATATACCCTTGGTGACAAAGGTATTCGCGAATGCTGAGGAGGCGAATATGGCTCGTACACCACAAAATGAGGTGATCGATTTCGTGTTGACAGAGCTGGCCGCTATCGAAAACGCTCTACCGGAGCAAAACCAGATTCAGTCGGGTGGCCATATCACCAAGGGGGCGGTATTGGCGTTGAAGGCTCGTTTTGAGCTATATCTGGGGAAATACGCCGAGGCTCAGGCAGATGCGGCTAAGGTGATCGCTATGGGTTGCTATGAGTTGTACCCGGATTACGAGACTCTTTTCTATCCTGAGGCGGAAACATCCAACAAGGAGTCTATTTTGGATGTGCAATATATAAAGGATCAGTATAAGAACATGATTCCGCAATTGAATCTTCCTGCGATCGAAGGCGGTTGGTCTGCCTTGAATGCCTTATGGCCGTTCGTAGAAGCCTTCCAAATGCGAAACGGTAAGTTTATCGATGAGGCAGGTTCCGGCTATGATGACAATAAGCCTTTCAAGGATCGTGATCCTCGTTTGAAAAAGATTGTTTTGTGCCCGGGAGAAGAGTACAACGGACGTATCTATAACCCATTGGATAAGTTGATAAACGGGCAGTCGAATGATGATTATCATGTGAACGCCGCTGCTTCCCGCGGAGGGTTGTTAGTAAAGAAGCATATTTATCCTATGTCGGTGGAAGATGCCAACAATTACGATGTGAACACGATGGTCATCCGTTTGGCCGAGATGTATTTGACGTTTGCCGAATGTGCGTTGAAAACAGGTTCGGGAAAAGAGGAAGCATTACGCTATATCAATGCGATCCGCGAGCGTTCCGGAATGCCGGCGGTAACGAGTTTGACAGAGAAAATCGTGCGTTACGAACGTCGTGTGGAGCTTGCCTTCGAGGGATTGAGATATTTCGACTTGAAACGTTGGGACCTTGGCCCTGAGTTATTGAATGGACAGGCGATCGGTTGTCGGGACGGATCGGTGAACTCTACTACTGGCGAGGTGACGTGGAATGGTAATTATATCATACTGGAAGAACGTAAATTCTTACCGGCTCGTAAATATCTGTTGCCGATCCCTCAAGTGGAACTAGACCGGAATGAGAATATGGTACAGAACGAGGGATACTGATAAGAGAGAGACGGGGCGTGCCCCGTCTCTACTTATTTTGTGAAATTGGAAGAGATGATCGAGAGCGTGTTTGCGCAGAGTCGGCTGATCTCATCCCATTTTTTTTCTTGGATGCTTTCCTTCGGAAAGAGCTTGCTTCCCATACCCACACAAACAACCCCGGCCTCGAACCACTTCTTGAGATTTTCCTCGGTAGGCTCTACCGCTCCGGTTGCCATGATCATGGCCCAAGGTAATGGGGCCTTGATGTTTTTTACGAAAGAGGGGCCACCTACATTTCCGGCGGGGAATATTTTACATATAACGCAACCGGCTTCTTGTGCGTCGCTGATCTCACTGACCGATCCGCAACCGGGTATATAGGGAACACCTCGGCGGTTACATGTTTTCGCTATGTCGGGATTGAAACAAGGGCCGACAACGAAATTTGCTCCTAATTGCATATAAAGGGCAGCTGTGGCAGGTTCTACCACTGATCCGATGCCCAATACCAATTCCGGGCATTCCGTGGCGGCGAATCTGGATAGTTCAGAAAATACCTCATGGGCGAAATCTCCCCGGTTCGTGAACTCGAATACACGTATGCCGCCTTCGTAACAGGATTTCAGCACGTTTTTCGCGACTTCAGGATCTTTATGATAGAATACCGGGACGATTCCGGTAGATACCACTGTATTGATGGTTTGTAACAGATTGAATCTAGCCATATGTTTTTATGATTCTTATTATTGAATGATTTAATCGGTTTATCTGGATACTCTTCCGCTAGCGTCGCCTGCCATGAGTTTTTCTACTTCCTCTACCGAGACCAAGTTGAAATCCCCATAAATGGTGTGCTTGAGGCAACTGGCGGCTACAGCGAAATCAAGTGCTTTTTGGTCATCCTCCGGATACCGATTCAATCCGTAGATCAATCCTCCCATGAATGAGTCGCCGCCGCCTACCCGGTCTACGATATGGGTTATGTCATAGCGTTTGCTCTCATAAAGACGGTTGTCGCTCAGCAGTACGCCTCCCCAGGTGTTATGGTTGGCGTTTATCGCCCCGCGCAATGTGATGATAACCTTCCGGGCCCGTGGAAACCGGTTTTTCATTTGCCTGCAAACCGACTCGAAGCCGGAAGCGTCTACCTCGCCGTTCGTATGTGTGACATCGAAGTTCTCGGGTCGGATGCCGAATACCTTCTCGCAATCCTCCTCGTTCCCCAGAATAATGTCACAACCGGCAACCAGCTCCGGCATTACCTCTGCCGCGGATTTACCGTATTTCCAAAGATTCTTGCGGAAATTGAGATCGCATGATACGGTTATACCCAGTTCGTTGGCAGCCTTGATCGCCTCTAGGCATACCTCTGCCGCTCCTTGTGAGATGGCTGGCGTGATGCCGGTCCAGTGAAACCAGCTCGCTCCATTGAATACGGTTTTCCAGTCGATCATTCCCGGCTCGATCTCGGAAATAGCTGAGTGGGCACGGTCGTAAACCACTTTGCTGGCACGTGCCACGGCTCCTGTCTCAAGGAAATAAATGCCTAACCGGTCCCCGCCGTATAGAATATGCCGGGTTCCTACGCCATGTTTACGCAACTCCATCAGGCAAGCGTTCGCGATGTCATTTTTCGGAAGCCGTGTGATGAATTCCGTCTCCAACCCGAAGTTGGCCAACGAGACCGCTACGTTGGCTTCTCCACCACCAAAGGTAGCCGCATACGTGTCGGATTGGCAAAAACGTAAGTGCCCAGGCGTAGACAGGCGAAGCATGATCTCGCCAAATGTTATGATTTTTGTTCCCATTTTATGAAAATGTTTTATTGGATAAATAATGTATGGCAAAGTTATGTATTGAATTCTCGAGACGGCTGTCCGCAGGTTTCTCCGATTTGACTTATACGGAATAAACAATCGCCGATGATGACTTTTTCGGAAGTTTATCAGATCTAGTTCCGAATAAGATAACTTTTTCGACGAATAGTACCTGTTTGTATGCTTGCCTATGGGTGTCATATGTAGAATACTTAGCGGATATATCTTATTTTTGTGATATCGATTAAATATCCGGATACTAGCGGGAAATCAAGTGTAATTTAAAGATAGAGAAGCATGGAAGAGGAGAATCGTACCTTATTCAGTAGTATAGGTCAAATTATGCGTACCTTGGAGGGAAAGCGACTGGCGGATGTGTTCCGTTTTGTCTCTTTTCTCCCGATGGAACGTTTTGGCCAGCACGCTCATCACAGGTTGGAGCTTAATTATGTGAAAAAGGGAAGTTGCATTATTCGGTTGGAGAACGAGAGTGTAAGTTTTCGCGAGAACGAGTTGATGATTATCTGCTCGGATGTTCCCCACTCTTTTCAGGCTGGCTCGGAAGGATGCACGTTGATGCAACTGGAGTTCCTGCCGGAGGTATTCGGTCATTTCGAGGATTATCTGGATGTCGGCCGCTCGCTAACCCCTTTGAGTATCTTCTCATCGGCCAACCGTTTGATCAAGATCGTGAACAATGTCCGTATCATGAGAGCTATCCAGCGTATCGTGACAGAGATGAATACCCGCAATAAATACTATGAGCACTTAGTCGTGATGTATTACGCAGAGCTGCTCATCTTGATCTATCGACACATGGATGAGACCTATTTTCCGCTGTCTTCCAACAATACGATGAGAAAGGCGATTAATTACATCCGGGAACATTATAAGGATGATATCTCTATAGGGGATGTCGCGGAAGAAGCCTGTATCGGTGAACGGTACTTGCGTAAGATATTCTCCCAGCATCTTAATTTGTCGCCTGTCGATTACTTGAATCAGATACGGATAAACAAGGCGATAGAGCTGTTGCGTATTACGGAGTTGAGCGTGAAAGAGGTCTGTTTTGAGTGTGGCTTCCGCTCACCTCAATATTTCTCCCGTATATTCAAGCAGTTGGTGGGTGTGTCGCCTAGCGATCTGTTGAAATAGGAATACGATTTTATTAACTAAATAAATGAAGGAAAAAATGAAAGAATGGAGTGACGACAAATCGCTACTGGCTTTAATCAAGAATGAGCTGTATACCGCTGTGATCGGCGATATCATGGATAAGATGGGATATACGCACCAGTTTTTGCCACCTCGGATAAGGCCCTTGCGGGATGATATGTTTATCGCCGGAAGGGCGATGACCGTGTTGGAGGCCGATGTGTTGGATAACTTGACGGATGCCGGGAATAACCCGCTGTTGAAACGCTCCTTCGGATTGATGCTGGAAGCGTTGGACGATTTGAGAGAGGACGAGGTATATATCTGCTCCGGATCATCGCCCGCATATGCCTTATGGGGAGAGCTGATGAGTGCAAGGGCCATGCAATGCAAGGCGGCTGGAGCCGTGGTGAATGGGTATTCGCGTGATACGAAGGGGATCTTGGAACTGGATTTCGCTTGTTTCTCTTATGGCCCTTATGCGCAGGATCAGGCGCCTCGCGGCAAGGTGATCGACTACCGTGTTCCTATCGACATGGAGGGCGTGAGGATCAACAACGGCGATATGATCATCGGCGATATAGACGGTGTTTGTGTCGTTCCGAGAGAGATCGAGGAGGAGGTCTTCGAACGTGCGCTGGAAAAGGCGAGAGGCGAGCGGGTCGTGCTGAAGAAAATTAAGGAAGGCATGAAAGCCCGTGAGGCGTTTGATAAGTATGGAATAATGTAATACTTTAAAATAGAACAGAAGAGATGAAAATTACGGATGTAAAAGTATGGTTGGTACAAGGTATCAAGTATAATTGGACTTTATTGAAAATCTATACAGACGAGGGGTATACTGGGGTTGGAGAGGCTACGAACTGGCCGGGAAGCCCGATCGTATATGAGGCGGCTAAGCATGTGGGGAAACGTATTATCGGCTTGGATCCCATGAAAACGGATTTTATCTGGACGAAGTTGTACCGCGACTTGAACTGGATTGGCCCGTATGGTGCCAGCCTTTGCGCCATCAGTGGTATTGACATGGCGTTGCTCGACTTGAAAGGTAAGGTGCTGGGTGTTCCTTGCTATGAGTTGTTGGGGGGCGCTTACCGGAAAGATATCTTATTGTATGCGAATTATTGGTTTACGGGAGGCGGACATAACGAGGCGGATTATTTCGATCAGGCGAAGAGGGTACGTGAGGCTGGATTCACCGGCTTGAAATTTGACCCGTTCGCCCATACGAATTATTTCTATGGGGAAGACTTGGCTTCTAACTTGACACTTACGGCTGAACAACAGGATCTGGCCTTCAATGTATCCAAGGCGGTACGCGAGGCGGTAGGACCGGAAACGGATATCATGATTGAGACGCATGCTATGTTGAACTACCGTATCGCCGTGAAGATGGCCGAACGCCTGTCTAAGCTAGATATCGCATGGTATGAGGAACCGGCAGGTCCTGAGAGTGCCAAGACTTTGCGGGCGATGCGGGAACGTATCCCATCGGATGTGGCTATTTGCGTAGGCGAACGTCATTATACTCGCTTCGGCATACGTCCTGTCTTGGAGAATCATATTTGCGACGTGATCATGCCGGATATAACCCGTTGTGGAGGTCCGTCTGAAATGAAACGTATGGCTACGATGGCTGAGGCATATAGCGTATTGATCGCTCCTCATAATCCGAATGGACCGTTATCTACGCTGGCTTCTTCGCACGTATGTGCTTCTATACCGAACTTCTTCCGTCAAGAGTTCATGTTTAATGATGTGCCTTGGCGTGACCGTGTGATCGATCATCCGATAGCGGATATGGTATATGACGGTATGCTCCATCTGTCCGATCGTCCGGGTTTGGGCGTTGATTTGGTTGAGGAGGAAATGGAAGCGCATCCGGGTATCACGGAGAACGCTCCGGTTAATTTTTATATTTGATTCGAATGAGTTTTATAATAGATCTTAAGGATAAGGTTGTATTGGTGACCGGCGTGTCATCGGGTATAGGTTACGGCACGGCACGTGCGTTTGCCCATGCCGGTGCCCATGTGGCCGGATGTGCCCGTAAACCGGTGGATGATCCAAGTGCTAAGGAGTTTTGTGCGGCTATAGAATCAGAGGGCGTGAAAGCCCTTTACGTGCAGACGGATGTGACGCAACCAGATGAATTGGCGGCTTTGGTGGAGTCTACTATCCAAACTTTCGGTCGTTTGGACGTGGTGGTTTCTAATGCCGGAGCGAATGTGTTTGAAGGGGCAGCGGGTTGTAATGAGGAACAGTGGAGACATAACCTAGATTTGAATTTGGCTTCTCATTGGCGGTTGGCGAAGTATTGCAAGCCCTATCTGGAGAAAGCGGATGAAGGGGCCATTTTGTTAATGACTTCCAACCATGCCTTTAGTTCCATTCCGGGCTGTTTCCCTTATAATGTGACAAAAACGGCTATAACGGGTCTCGTTCGTAGTTTAGCGATTGAGTGGGGGCCTGAGATACGTACCGTAGGTATCGCACCTGGGTTTATAGATACGGCAGGGAATGATACATGGTTCGCCTCTTTCCCGGATCCGGCAGCTGAACGGCAGAGAACCGAGAATCTGCATCCCGTGAAACGGATCGGGACGGTAGAGGAGGTCGGGGCGCTATGTGTCTATCTGGCCTCTCCCATGGCCCGGTTTATCAGTGGTACGACGATTCTGATGGACGGCGGACGTTCTGCCTTGATGCAAGACGATGTGTAACCTATTAGATACGAGGGAATGAAAGCTACATTATTATATGAATGTAAGGATTCGATAGGAGAGGCCGCTACTTGGTTGAATGATTTGGGACTTTTCTTGTGGGTCGATATTAACGGCGGTTTATTGCATACTTATTCCCCGGACGGGGATGCGTATGCTGCGGTCCGGTTGCCGGCTCGTGTTTCCACGATTGTCCCGATGACCGACGGGAGGCTGCTGCTCTCCCTGCAAGGGCGTTTGATCGCTTATGACTTGCGGACAGGCGAGCAAGAGGTTTTACGGGAGCTTTTCCCCACGGATGGGATGATGCGGCCGAACGACGGGAAGGCTTCTCCGGAAGGACGCTTGTGGTTGGGGATGATGCACTTGTCCGATCATTCCGAGACGGGGGCGTTGTACCGGGTCGATCCGGATTTGTCCATCCATAAGATGTTGGATAAGCAATGTATCCCGAATGGGATCATTTGGAGCGAGGATGGTTCCCGTATGTATTATGTGGACTCCGGTCGCCACGTGGTCGAATCATATCGGTACGATATGCGGAGCGGGGAATTATCGTATGAGAAACCTGCGTTGGAGATCCCGGAGGATATGGGAGTGCCGGATGGCATGACGATCGACGCGGATGGAAATCTGTGGATCGCGCATTGGGGCGGTTTCGGTGTCTGTGTATGGAACCCTCTTTCCGGCGAGTTGTTGGATAAGGTGGAGGTACCTGTGCCGAATGTCGCCTCTTGTACGTTTGGACGGGACGGCTTGCTTTATATAACGACCGCTATGGATGGGCTGTCCATGCGGGAGCGAGAGGCGTATCCGCTCAGCGGAAGTTTGTTCGTGGCTTCTACCGGCATGAGCCCCGGCAAGAACCATTATCCCTTCCGTCGTATTTAATTCCGTTATCTAAAAAATAGTAATACCATGAATATATCACCTATAGATCTAAGTGTTTTTGTCTTATATTGTGTATTGATCTTGTTTGTAGGTTTGTACGTCTCCCGGAAGAAAGAGGGGCATGTGGAGGATGCGAACGACTATTTTTTGGCGGGACGTGGTTTGGCTTGGTGGGCTATAGGTGCTTCGATCATCGCCTCGAACATATCGGCTGAGCAGTTTGTGGGAATGAGCGGGTCAGGCTATGCGATCGGTCTGGCGATGGCTACTTATGAATGGATCGCGGCGTTGGGACTCTTGATCGTGGCGAAGTGGTTCCTCCCGATATTCTTGAAGCGGGGCATATTCACGATGCCTCAATTCCTTGAGGAACGTTTCGACAAGCGGGTCAAGACCGTGATGGCCTTCTTTTGGTTGATCGTGTTTGTCTTCGTGAATCTTACCTCCATCCTGTATCTGGGTGCGCTTACGATACAGAGCGTGATGGGGATTCCTTTATTGTACGGGGTGATCGGCCTGGCCTTGTTCGCCGTGGTTTATTCGATAAACGGGGGATTGAAGGCGGTCGCCCTTACGGATGTCATTCAAGTATTTTTCTTGGTAGGTGGCGGATTGATTACCACTTATATCGCGTTGGATTTGCTAGGTGCCGGCGAGGGTGTGCTGAAAGGTTGCGAGACGCTTTACCTCAAGACCGAGGATAAGTTTCACTTGATCTTGGATCCTTCCCATCCCGGTTATATGGATCTTCCCGGCTTGTCGGTGATTCTGGGCGGTCTTTGGGTGGCCAACTTGTATTATTGGGGATGTAACCAGTATATCATTCAACGAGCGTTAGCCGCCAAGAATATAAAGGAGGCGCAATGGGGAATGGCGTTCGCGGGCGTCATCAAATTGCTTATCCCTTTGCTGGTGGTTATTCCGGGCATCGCGGCGTTTGCCTTGGATGCTCCCTTGAGCAAGCCGGATGAGGCTTATCCGTGGTTGTTGGGCAATTTGCTGCCCGTCGGCGTGAAAGGCATAGCCTTCGCCGCGTTGACCGCTGCGATTGTAAGCTCCTTGGCTTCTATGATGAATAGCATCTCTACGATTTTCACGATGGATATCTACCAGGTCTATATCCGCCCGGAGGGGGATGCCTCGCATTTGGTGCGTGTCGGGAAGATGACGAGTTTGGTGGCCATGCTGATCGGTGTTTGTATCGCTCCTTTGTTATCGGGGTTGGATCAGGCGTTTCAGTACATCCAGGAGTTCACGGGGTTCGTCAGTCCGGGGGCGTTGAGTATCTTCTTGGCGGGCTTTTTCTATAAGCGGGCTACGTCCAACGGCGCGTTGGTATCGGCGGTGGCCTCATTCGTCCTCTCGTTCGTGTTTAAGTATTTGTTCCCATCGTTGCCTTGGCTGGATCGCATGGGGATCATATTCTTGCTCTGTTGTGCCATTCTGGTCTTGATGGGGAAAAAGAACCCGAAAGGGGATGATGCGGATCGATTGCTGTCGCGCTCTTTGTTCCATACGGATCGTATATTCAACTGGACCGCGTTGTTCGTGGTGATTATTCTTATTGTTTTTTATTTCTTATGGTGGTAACTTTATACTAAATAAATCATGAAAGTACTTTATATGATTGGTTGTATATGCCTATCCTTGCTGGGGAACGTGTCCCAAGCGGTCGAGACAAAGGCGTATATTATACCGAAGACAGTCGCCGGGGTAGAGCGGCATCAAATGTCATTAAACGGGGATTGGTCGTTCCAATTTAGCCCGAAGTCTAAATGGAGCCCGATACAGGTACCGGGCGAGGCGGCCATGCAGGGATATGCCATTGAGCATGACAAGCCTGTGCTGTACAAGAAACAATTCGTGCTTCCCGCCGATTATAAGGGGCAACGTACCATCCTTCGTTTTGACGGGGTTTATAGCTACGCTCGTTTATGGGTGAATGGAACCTATGTGCGGGAACACTTCGGCGGATTTAGTCGTTGGGAGGCTGATATTACTTCACTGGTTAAGCCCGGCAAGAAAAATGAGATAAAGCTGGAGGTGACAGACCGGCTGGATGATATCTCGTATGCGTCCGGTTACGCGCATCACCCGATCGGAGGAATCCTCCGGGATGTTACGGTGTATGCCCTCCCACAGACGAATGTATCCGACTTGATGATAGAAACGGATCTGGATGATACGTATACGGATGCTTCTTTGAAGGTATCGTTCGATATCTCCCGGGACGCGCGGGTTCGTTATTCCTTGAGAGACCCGAAAGGCGAGAACGTGAATCTGCCGGTAGCGGTAAAGGAGGTGAAAGCCGGCCGGGTCAACCATGATTTCGCGGTAGCCGCTCCTTTGAAATGGGATGCCGAGCATCCGCATTTGTATACCTTGGATATTCATCTGGAAGAGGCGGGTAAAGAGGTTTGCCGCATCAGCCGGAATGTAGGGTTCAGGGAGATCAAGATCGATGGCAATAAGATGTTGGTGAATGGTCAGCCTGTAAAGCTTCGCGGGGCATGTCGGCATGATATCCATCCGACATTAGGTAGAACGATTACGGCTGAGCTGGATAGCTTGGATGCAGCTATATTCAAGCATACGAATATGAACTTTGTCCGTACATCCCATTACCCTCCGACAGAACGTTTCTTGGATTATTGCGACAAGATGGGGTTATATGTGGAGTGTGAGACGGCTATTTGCTTCGTGAATACGCATCGGCAGAAGAACTATGGGCCGGCTGCCAGCCAAGAGGATCCCCTTTTCACGGATCGCTATATGGGACAGTTGAAGGAGATGGTGAACAGCTTGCGTACGCATGCCTCTATCTTGTTTTGGTCGATCGGCAATGAGAGCGTATACGGTACCAATTTCCAACAATCATATGATTGGGTGAAAAAAAATGATACTACACGTCCTGCCATCTTCAGTTATCCGGGCTCGGTCGCTAAGGACGCTGCTTGCTATGATATATTGAGCATGCACTATCCCGGGGTGGATGGAACGATGAATCAACTGGGTGTACAGACATTTGGTTTTCAGGTTTCCTCTATGCCTACGATTTTTGACGAGTGGGCGCATGTGCCTTGTTATACCTATACTACTTTGCAGGATGATCCTAATATACGTGAGTTTTGGGGTGCCTCACTGGATAAGATGTGGAGTAATTTATTTGATGCGCAAGGAGGACTTGGAGGTGCTATATGGGGGTATATTGATGAGACATTCATGCTTCCCGAGCCTAAAAAAGGCGAGGCTTTCTGGATTGATTTCGCACGTACCGCCAAGCCGTTGGATTTTCAAGGCAAATGTGTCGGCTACGGTGAATGGGGTATCGTAGATGTTTGGCGTAGAGAGAAGCCGGAGTATTGGGGGACGAAGAAAGCGTACTCTCCGATTCGCCTGCTCCAGATGGATGTCAAGGAGCCCATCTCCGGCATGCCTTTGAGCCTGCCGGTCTATAACCGCTTTGACCATACGAACCTGGATGAGGTGAGTATTCGATATACGTACAAAGGAAAGGAATATACATTGGAAGCTCCGTCTGTCTCTCCGCATCGAAAAGGGATGTTGAAGATCCCGGCTCAGGAATGGACGGCGGGAGAGACGATCCTTTTGTCGTTTTATGCGTCTGATGGAATGTTGATCGACGCGGAGGAGATTGCGTTGGGCAATGTGAACCCGGATCTGGCAGTCGTCCCTGCGGCGAAGTCCGCTCTGTCTTTGGAGGAGACTCCGGATCAGATCCTTATCAAGGGAGATGGCTTTACGGTTCCTTTCGATAAATCGACCGGCCTGATCCATAACGCCACCTCTCGCGGTAAGGTCGTTATCGAGAAAGGACCGTTCTTGAACCTTGATTTGAACGTGAACCATAATACGGGACCTGAGGTGCGCGAGAAAGCGAAGAATTATATAGTGGATGACGCGGATTGGAAAAAAGGATCGTTGGTATACCGCCGGGATTCCGAGGGAGCGATCCTCCTGGATTTATCCGGCACCTATAAGGGTATTGGCATGACGATGAATTTTATCTTGCGGCCGAATGGGGAATTGGATATTTATTACCAGACAGAGGGAGAACCGAACGGATGGCTCCGGGAATCTGGCATCAAGTTCTATCTGCCCGAGGCCGTATCGCATCTTGAATGGACACGTAAAGGATACTGGAGTTATTATCCGGAGAATAGTTTCGCCGGGAATAAAGGAGCCGCGGCTTTGTATAACCCGAAAACAGTCGCCTATGGAGCCAACCCTGAGCAATCGTGGAATCTGGATACCCATAATTATTATTATTTCGCTGATCCGGGTGCTATCGGTGACCGTCCGCTGACGCAGATGGCCAAAGGCATGAAAGAGAATATTTACAGTTACAAATTGTTGATAGAGAATCAGGAAGCGTTTAATATCGTCTCTCCGTCAGCATCATTGGCTTGCCGGCTTAACAAGCCGACCGGCGAGCAACTGATACTCTATGTAAATACTCGTTGGGACTATCCCGAAATTGCTTGGGGTGATTATTGTAAGGCATTAGACGTAATCCCCAATTATGGAAATATCAAGCTTCGATTGAAGTAAACCTGTATCCCGTGAGGATATGTCAATGCGGATAAATTGTCTGCTACTGGCATATCCTCATTTTTGCCTTCACGTATTCAATCTCTTTCGCTATATCGAACGAAGGGTTTTTCTCGCTAATTCGTTCCATTTTTAACAAAGTTTGAAGAATAAACCGCTTATATGCCTCGCTATCCGGTTGAAAGGGCTTATGGTTAATAGCTTTTTGGATATCACCCCATTCTTTAAGGATTGCCGAAGTGTCTGTGGATAAGAAATTTTCGGTAAAACGCCCCCAAATATAATCAATGGCCAAGGGGGAGGGATGGAGCATATCGTCCGCATAGAAACGATAATCCCGGAGCTCGTCCATAAGGATCTCATAAGCGGGGAAGTAGGCGATTCGGTCGGGATAATCTTTCTGTAAGGCATCCGTGGCTAGCAATAGGGTGGCTTTGCTGAGTTGGTTCTCGTGCGCCCCGTCTTTCCAGTGGCGGATCGGACTTACGGTAAATAAGATTTTCAAGGCGGGATTTTGTTCCCAAAGGGCTAGTAACAGAGGTTTCCAGTCCTCGACGATCTCTTGCGTGGATAATCGTTGTCGATCGAACATCTTTTCCGGTAGCTTATGGCAATTCGACACGATTCGCCCGTCGCTCTTGAGGCGGTAGACGAAAGCGGTTCCCAACGTGATTACCAACCGGGTCGCTTTTCGCAGGAAATCGGAGGATTCGGATAAGCGGCTGTTTATATGGCCTAGGCATTCTTCTTCCGAGGGAGCGGAGAAACGGCTATGATGGGTAAAACTATGGTATATGCCCTCATGCTGGAATAAATCGCCGGGAGTGAAACGCTCCGGGCGTAGCAGCATCCGCAATCCTTCCGCTACGGAAGCTGGGTTATACAGAGTACCGAATGGGTTTATATCTACGGAGAATTTATTCTCTTCCAGCTTCCGCCCGATATTCTCGGCGAAGCAGGAGCCCATCATCACGACCCGGTCCTCATACGAGAAAGAGAATCGTGCTTTCGGCAACAGGATTCGGGTATAAAGTTCCATATTTACTTTTTCGCAAAAGTAGATATATGTTTACGGAAATGCAAATAAAAAGCCTATTGTATAAATCCACGGGTTCCCGATGCCACGCCTTTAAAATACATACGCATATGTGTCAATAAAATCTCATGTAATCTTTCCTTTTGATTGAAATATTCCCTTATCGGTGACAATGCCTTTGTCTGATAATCTCCAACGAGAGGGAACATCGGGCGTAAATAGGCGATTAAGCCTCCTTTTTGACGTAAAAAGCGGTACTTTCCATCGAAAATAGGCATCGGAATCCATACATATAGTCGCGTTAACCCACACGTATAGTCGCGTTAACCCATACATATAGTCATGACAGGCTACACATATGGTCATGATGGGCATCGTGACCCCTCAAGAATGGGCATTGTTACCTCCTTACGACTGGGTGGTAAGGGGTGAAACATGAGCTAGGATGAATTAATTTCTCTAGAATGAAAGGCCCTTTTCTGTTAAGTGATTACCTGATAGCTGATTGCTGTTTTTTTCTCTCGTATTTAGAAGCGAGCCGTACCTTTGCCCGAAATAATCGCCTCTCCGGAACTTAGGATTACAAATTGTCAAAAAGACAAACACTCCTTTTACCTGTCAAGATCTATTTTCTAACGAATGGTTAAATGAAATGATTAGGGCGCCAAATTTAATCTATTAGAAAGTACAATAAGTCTACTATTTAAAGATCGTTGTTTATATTTCTGATAATCAATATGTAATCAAAATATATCTATATGGGTGCCGATTTCTATCCATACTATTTTGAGCTACTATTAATATTAATTACGCTTTCTATAGATAGTAAAGCCGGCTATCATGGAGCCTGTTTTTAAGAAATACACAATAAGCAGGGTGGCTCTAGGTGGATTGACAGATGGGTTTGGTGGCAAAATACGAACATGGATACGGGTTTAGTAAAGGCTTAAATTTTGGTGAGGCCCTCTCGTGCCGCTTTTCCCTCACTTGAGATCCTTGACAAGATAACGGAGGTGCTGGGAATGGAAATAACGCTTCAAATTATTTGACTGATCCTTCCGCAAAAGGGATATCGTTTACTTTCGAAATGAAAGATATTATTTGTTGTCTTGCCATATTGCCGGATGGATTCAATATTTTCGAAGAAAAACAGAAACGGATGTGTTTGAATAGTTTTCGTGAGCGTTTGCGTAGACTCCAACGCATCTCAAAATAAGACTCTATTTTCCCAATAATAATTGGAAATCCATTATATTGCCTATCTTTGAAAAATCATCTTAAAACTATAAGAATATGAAAAAGTTATTCTGTTTACTTATCCCGATCTTAGGATTGCTATCCTGTTCCAATGAGTTGCAAGAAACACTGCACATGGCCATCGCCATGAGCAATGAATCTATCTCCTTTCCTACTACGGAAAAGACGAAGATAGAAACGGACATAAGCAATTATATTACTAAGATAAAACCTGGTAATACAAGCACATTCTCAAAGGCATCCAACAATTATTCATTGACCCCTTATATTTATAAGGGAGATACGATCATGTATATCGCTAACTATACCTCCGGCTGGGAGCTCTATTCCGCAGATCAACGTACGCCACTGATCATGGCATCCTCAGAAACCGGATCATTCGACATGAATGATAACACAATGGCTCCCGCATTCAAATCATACCTCAACAGCGTAGCGGAAGAGTTGTATCAAATAAAGCAAATGGATACAACCGAGGGAGAGACATACGGGTTATGGAAAACGGTATCTATACAAAACGACGAGGTAGACCAACAAATGATAGAAGTAGCCCCTCGTGCGGCAGGAACACAACCCGGCTCCGGCTATTGGGTATTACTGAGCACGACAACACCCGTCACCTCCACGAATACATCTAACCGATTGACCTCGACCCGATGGGGACAAGGATACCCTTGGAATGTTTATGTGCCATTTGTACAAGGAAGCGCCACACAGCACTGCGTGGCAGGTTGTGCACCCGTAGCGACCGCACAATATCTATATTATTTGCATTATAAAAATAATAAGCCAGCGAATACTGTCACCTCAGCGACCTATCAAGCTTCTAGCAATACATATAATTATGCAGGAAGCAGTTCTAGCATTTGGGATCAAATGGCAAAAACATCAAGTAATACAGGTACTAACCATGCGGCGACATTAATCGGCTATGTAGGAAAAAGCATAAGCACAAAATATGGTAGCTCTAGTAGTGACGCTTTTATCAGCGATGTTATTAAATTCATCAACAACGTAGGAAATTATAACTACAAGCTCAACGCCATGGATTATAGCTATGTCACGAAAGAACTGATCGCCGGCAGAGCGGTATACGCAAGATCCGATGACTCTAACAGCGATGGTGGCCATCAATTTATCATAGATAGATATAGAGCTACTACAACATCATCTACTAGCACATTCGGATGGGTCGGCACCGATAATTATGGGCAAGACACAAATGAATACGATGAAAATGGAAACGTTATTGGTCATTCATTTTTCTACGACAGAGAAAACAGAACAGTCTCATATGCCTATTCGATGAATTGGGGATGGAGTGGATCGAATTATGACAACACCTATTTTACCGCATCTGACAACTCGGATTGGCATGTAGATTATCACTTTAATACAAATAGGCAATTCTTAAAATAATTCTAAAACATAATATATATGAGACATATTTATTATTTCACATCATACGTAATCTTGTTATGTTCTTTCTGTCTTTCTTGCGACAACGATGATAAGACAGTCGGACAGGAAGAATTTAACACCTTCGTCAACGGGAAGTACTTCGACAGCATAGACGCAGGTATTTGGTTGAGACAGACAGAAGTTGGTTTACAAGAGATCAATGATCAACTCGATGGTACGGGTCCGGTCATCACCGGCATGTTCTGGTTCACCGACGGGAATACGCTCCTTACCCCGGCGGTTATCGACGAGTCTGCGATCATGGAGACCAGCCTCGATTTCAAATGGAGGCAATATCTACATGAGAGAGGGGAAGAGATCACCTTATTCGTCCGCTCGAATTACCGGTACGACCCGTTGACAGGACGTCTCTCCACCGACAACCAGTCGCTCGTCCGGGAAAAAGGCGGAAGCTCCTATTATATCGAGGGAATATCCGGCAAGGGATTTACCCTGCGGATCGAGTTCAAGGAGCCGTTACACTATGACATGGGCGGCTTCCGGAATACCTACAAGGAGAATCTTTCACCCGATCTCCGTCCCGATTCCCCCTATAAGGTGTTCGACTCTAACGAAGAAGCCATCGCTTACGTAAAAAAACTACTGGGAGAATAAACCGAAGGGAGGCTGTCAAAATGCTAAATGACACAGCCTCCCTTGTATAACAACCTTATAATGCCCATCGGTGGGAAAGATGGGAAACGATTACGCTTCATCTCCCATCGTTGCCATATATTCTTTCCATAAGGAGTCTATGTCGTAATCATTACCGAGCGCATATTTCACGCCACCATCGAACGACCAAGGAATAACCTCTAATGTGCTTCGGTTGAACTTCCGCAGGAAATCCGGGCTCTTGGTTTGCGTAAGCCATGCGAGGAAGAAGCCTGTCGTGCGGTAACCATCCATATAATGGCCGCCTTTGGGACGATCTTCCAAGGTAAAACCGCCGTTCAGGTATCTTACGGCATCCGCCACACCTTCTATCATAGCCCAGAAAGTCTTATTAGTCCCATAGCTACCTATGCCTTGAGGCTCCAATTGGAAACCATGCGTCAGCTCATGGTATAATACGCCACGGGTCTCGTAATCCACTTTTGCGGTGTCATTATTGGCAAAACTTTTCTCGATCCATTTCGTGCTGTATACGATACTGATGGAAGGGGGCGCTCCGTCTTTCGCGGATACCCCGTCGTATTCCTTTAATGTATAGTGGATCTCCTCGATGCCCGGGATACTATCTTCCGGAGTGAAATAAAGCGTTTCTACGACCTTGCGGGCGTGCTTGGTAATATAAGCTTCCGGATCAGGGATAACGGCGGCATAGATCGCCGAGCCCTTAGCCTCGGGGGAAAGATTCTCGAAATCAATCTTTCCGATGTAATAATTATCCCAAGGAGTAGGGGGAGCTTCCGCTACGGTAGCCGCCTGTTCCTTTTTGCCGGAGCAAGCGATGCAAGTCCACAGCAGGAAAGCACCGCTGATTAATTGTTTATATCTCATAAGTCTCATCTGTTTTTAGGTGAAAATAGGCTAATCTGTCAGTGAATAAGGACGATCCTCTCCGTTGAACAATCGCTTTTTGTTCGGGCTGGAAGTCATCTCGAAAGTGAGCGTTCCGCCGTTCAAGATGTCATCCTGCGTGATGTATCCTTTGGTATAGGGTTTCCCGTTTAGCTTTACCGCTTTTACATAACGGTTCTTGTCGCTGACTTTATCGGCTTTTACCTCGAAAGTCTTACCATTCTCCAAGCGAACCTTCATATATGGAAGGTAGGGAGCGCCTAATACGTATTGATCCGTACCCGGGCAAACCGGATAGAATCCCATGGCGGAAAGGATATACCAAGCGGACATCTGGCCGCAGTCGTCGTTACCGCAAAGGCCGTCGATATTGTTGCGATACATCTTATTCATGATCTCACGTTGCCAGTATTGGGTTTTCCAAGGCTGGCTGGTCCATGTGTATAAGAATGGGATGTGATGGCTGGGTTCGTTGCCGTGTACATAACCTCCTAGTAATCCTTCTTTGGTTACGTCTTCGGTCTCGGCAAAGAACTCATCAGGAAGATGCATCGTGAATAAGGAATCCATTTTAGTGATGAATGCTTGCTCGCCTCCCATCAACTGAATCATACCATTGACATCTTGAGGGACATAGAAGGAATAATTCAAGGCATTTCCCTCGATAAACCCTTCACCGTGCGTGCTTAACAAACTGAAGTCCTCTTTGAATTTACCATTCGTATAACGGGGACGGGCATATCCGATCGAGGTATCGAATACATTCGCGTAATTGGACGCACGCTTTTTATAGGTATCGGCCACGGATCGGTTTCCCGCTAATAAAGCCGTGTTATAGATTGTCCAATCATCATAAGCATACTCCAAAGTCAAGGAGCCTGCGCTACCGTTGCGATCTAAAGGAACATAACCTAATTCCATAAACTCTTTGGTTCCCTCATAATACGGAATCGTAGAGCTGCTGATCATCGCTTTTAACGCGGCGTCTTTATCGATCGGTAATCCTTTGGCGATAGCATCCGCCAAGACAGAGACGGAATGATAACCGATCATGCACCAGTTCTCGTTTGCCATATGGCTCCAGATCGGCAAGGCATGATGAACGCTTTGCTCGCAATGTTTCAACATAGATTTGGCGATATCCGTGTTAACTTGTCGGTTGATGATATTAAACAGGGGATGTAGGGCACGATACGTATCCCATACGGAAAAAACCGTATAGTTCGTGAATCCGTCCGCTTGATGGATATTATGGTCGAGTCCGCGGTATTGACCGTCAACGTCAGTGTATACGCAAGGATTGATCATCGTGTGATACAAGGAGGTGTAAAGCATAGCCAATTGGTCATCGCTTCCTTTCGCGTCGATGACGGAGAGCGCTTTATTCCAAGTATCGGAGGCTTTGGCGGCTAACTGGTCGAAGTCCGCACCGGAAGCCTCGGCACGTAGATTTTTTAAGGCTCCCTCGGTGCTGACTCCGGAAAGGGCGACTTTCACTTCCAACTCATCAGACGTTTTCGGATCGAAATCAAAATAAGCGACGATCTTACGTCCTCCGATATCCGGGAAGTTCTCTTTCATATTGAACTTGGCATAACCGCCCCGATAATTAACTCTCGCTTTCTCTTCGCATCCGTAATGCGTGATCGGTTTGGAGAAAGACATGGCGAAATAAGTATAGTTGGTACGTGCCCAACCGTTTGTAATACGATAGCCGGTTACCAGCGTATCGTTTTCTACACGAATATTGGTCCAAAGAACTTTGCCGTCATAGTTATAGATCCCGTGAATCATATCAAGGATAATGCGTTGGTTCTCAATGTTTGTAGGGTATGTGTATTTGTGGATGCCGACCCGTTGGGTAGTGGTCAGTTGCGCCTTTACGCCATAATCGGCGAGCATCACCTCATAGTATCCGGGACGGGATATCTCGGTGTCATGCGAGAAGCGGGAACGGTAACCGCCATCGGGATTCGTGGCTGTACCGGGATTTAGCTTCAACGTTCCGGTGGTAGGCATAATCAAGATGTCTCCTAGGTCGGAGTGGCCGGTACCGCTGAAGTGGGTGTGACTGAAACCTACGATGCTACTATCCTTATGTTGGTAGCCGGCGCAATACTCGTAGGAACGTGGCTGGTATTTACCGTCTACGTTGTGCGGTATGGTATCCGTATCCGGACTGAGTTGCACGAGTCCGAAGGGTACGCAAGCGCCCGGGAACGTATGTCCCATTCCATTTGTCCCGATGATCGGGTTTACAAGATCAACTACATTGGTCTGTGCGATCGCTACTGTTGAGCTGGCTGCCAGAAAAAGGCAACACATCGATTTCTTGAGATTTATCATGTCGTATCAATTAGTTAGAAAAGGATGAAACATAAAAGGCCACCTTTGATAGTTCCAAGGATAACCTTTGATAGTGACAAAGGTAACCTTTTATATTTTCAGATCAATAAGTATAGTAGTCCTCTATCATTGTCAAGTGCTAATTTGTTAATAATGGATTTCTACTATACTTAGTTGATATTTAGAACAATGAGTTAGCCTCGTTCGGAGATAAGTTTGCGTTAGCATCCAATTGTCTTTGCGGAATAGGGAAGATATTACGCTTTGGTTCGTTGGATGCAGTCTTGTCCCACCAAGAAGTGGTTACGAACTTGTTGAAACGAACCAAGTCTGTACGGCGGATTCCTTCGAAAGCAAACTCTCTACCTTTTTCGGCCAAGAACTCATCCATGGTCAGAGTAGCGGTCGTATATTTCGCTTTCTCCCAATCCTCTGCCTTGAAAGAACGTTGACGAACGCTGTTGATCATATCTACCACTTCTTGCGTTGCTTTGCCCCCGTTCTTACGCATCAAGGCCTCCGCTTTGTTATAGATAACCTCGGAATAACGGAACATCACCCAGTCGTTGTTCATATCGCCGGTAGTACCCGGTTGGATCTCATACTTGATAGAGCGAGCGCCGCTGTTTTCTTCGCCCTCGGTCATGGACTTAATGTAGTTTACGAATACCAAATCCTGCCCATTGTACTCCTCTGAACCTTTCAAAGGCTCTGCGGTCGTGTCGTAGTAGTAATTACCGTTTTCATCCACTTTGCGAGGATATTGCTTACCGATCAAGAAGCCTTCCACCTTTCTCAAGTCGTTATCAGCAAATGAGTCATAGAAGGTAGGTTGTGTCACCAGACCGTTCCAAGGCCCGGATTGCAAATCCCAGCCAGTTTGGTGTGCGTAATGCAACCAACGTTGATACCAGCCCATTCCTTTGGCATATACTTCATCATACACGATTGACCAGATGATCTCGGTAGATCGCTTGTCGTTATCCGCACGGAAAGTGTCATTCCACTTCTTATCCAATGCGAAACCTCCCTTAGCTAATTCATCGCAAGCAGCGATACAATCATCCCAGCGTGCTTGTCCAGTATAAATTTCCGCATTCAAATAGAGACGAGCCAATAATGCGTAAGCCCCCCATTTGGATACACGTCCGTAGGTCTCTGTTTTACTCTCTGACAAAGAAGGAATACTCTCGTTTAACTCTTTTTCGATCCAAGCGAATAACTCTGCGCGAGATTTGGAGGAAGGATTGATTTCACCGATTTTCTCGCAAATTGGAGCCGTACCGAACATATCCATCACATACCAATAACAGTAAGCGCGATATACACGCATCTCCGCTTGTGCTTGTGCTTTAGACATTGGAACTTGGAGTGCTTCAAAATCTATATTCTCTGTATCTGTAAGGAAGTTGTTAGCATATCCGATACCTTCAAATAATTTTTTCCAAGCATCCACTACTTGACCATCCGTAGGAATCCATTGATGGCGGTGTAGGCGAATCCAGTCTCCATTGTCATAGCCGTGGCGACCTTTTTGAGGCCATGCGGCACCGTCGGAAGATAACTCGTTACATGACCAAGGCGATTGGGCTACTTGCATGGTTCCACAGAAGTGCCCCCATGGACGCATCATGGCGGCCATTACCTCGCCTGCATTGTTGTAATAATTTTCAGCGATTACCGAGCTATGTATTTCCTCTGTCAGGTCCGTACAAGAGGTAAATGCGGTAGCTCCCAGCAATAATGAAATTGCGCATATATTTTTTAAAGCTTTCATTGTATTGTCTTAAATCTATTGTTACTTAATTAGAATCCAAAATTAACGCCAAACGTGAAGGTACGGGTGGTGGGATAAGATCCGCGCTTCTCTATACCTGCTTGTAGTCCTGTTACGTTTACGTCAGGGGTTAAACCTGAGTATCCTGTAATAGTCGCAAGATTGGTGACATTACCATAAATACGTAAGTTGCGCACATATTTATTATTTTTGAAGTTGAATGTATAACCTAGTGTCACGTTATCGATCTTCAAGAAGTTCCCTTTCTCTAGATAATAAGAAGAGAACAATGGTTGCTCTGTTACCTTGTTCTTCAAGGCATCCTTATATACGTTTGTGCCAGACTGATCGATATTGACAGTCGTTCCGAAATAAATAGCACCCTCGTTCAATACGTCATAATCAAACATACCGCGCAGGAAGAAGCTGAAGTCAAAGTTCTTATAGGTAAACGTGTTCTGCAAACCAGCCTTGAATTTCGGCAAACCGTTACCGATAAAGGTACGGTCAGCGTCAGACAGACCTTCCTTTCCGTCTATGTCGCGAAGATTCCAAGTTCCGTCCGGGTTGATGCCATCGCATACATAACCGAAGAATGATGCGATCGGCTGTCCTTCTTGTAGGCGGTAAGCCTTGCCCGGGTTACCCGGAGAGGGCAGGTCATATTGATCCTCGTAAGAAGATTTGTACACGTCGTTAGACAAAGATGTCAATTTATTATTCTCGTATGAGAACGTGAAATTAGCCGTGTAAGAGAAATCCTTAGTCTTTACGACCTCTGCGTTTAATGCTAATTCTATACCTCTATTTCTCATCGTGCCTACGTTGGTGGTGATCGTGTTGTAGATCAAAGATGGCTGTTGGGCATTGTAGCTACTGATCAAGTCGCGAGTCGTACGACTATACCAATCGATCGTACCATTTAGGCGTCCACCTAGCAAGCCGAAGTCGAAACCTACGTTCAAGGATTCATTCTTCTCCCATTTCAAATCTGGATTCGGGTTGATATTCGGACCGTAAGTGGCGGTTAGCCATGAACCGGTGTAAGCGTTCCAAGCTCCAGCGCCTGTACCGTAGGTAGCGAGAGACATATACGGATCGGTAGGCAAACTACCCGTGATACCGAAACCGGCACGGAATTTCAATACGTCGAACACTTCTTGGCTCTCCATGAAGTCCTCACGAGAGATCATCCAGCCTGCGCTGACAGAGGGGAACCAAGCCCATTTGTTGTTCGCTCCGAACTTCGTGGAACCCTCACGGCGGATAGAGGCGCTGGCCATGTATTTACCGTCGTAATTATAGTTGGCGCGGGCGAAGAAGGCGATCAGTTTGCTGGTCTCTTTTTTACTCTTCATCTCGGCCTTACCATCTTTTAGGTAACCGCCGGCTTCTAGGTTATTGGTACCGAATACGTCCGTCAAGAAGTTCTTGTTCTCGGCGCTGAATTGCTCGTATTCAAAATCTTGGTAACTGTATCCCAGCAAACCGGTAATATTGTGTACGCCGTTGATGGAAGTATTGTAGTTTGCTGTCCATTCAGTGGTACGGTTGGTATTCTGATAATATTCTTTTTTGGCGCGTCCGTTTGTACCGTCTTTATGTTGGCTATATTCCTCACGCATACTATAATCGTTAGTTAACGCGTCGTTCTTCTCCATAGCGAAGAAAGCGGCGGCTGTCAAACCGGGGATAATCTCATATTGAGCCTTGAAGTTCGCCAATAAATTCTTGAATTCCTTTTTCTTGGTACGCTGGTATATGCGGGCTACCGGGTTGAAATCTTCGTAACCGCTGTAAGTTTCCCAGAAGGAGCCGTCTTCCTTATAAATAGGCATCGTCGGGTTGATACGGATCGCCTGGTATAATATGCCGTAATTAGGGATATCTCCTACCTTATCCACATCATCGGAAACTGCGTCCACTTTCACGAAAGAGTTTGCTAGATTGAAAGAAAGCTGTAGTTTATCATCAAACGCACGGTGGTTCACGGCGATAGAGCCATTGATCGTTTCACGGCTGGTGTTACGGATCATACCATCATTCTTTTTGTAATTTAAAGAAGCGCGATAGTTTGTCTTACCATTACCACCTGTAGCGGTCAAGTTGTGTACATGGGTGAAATTACTCTTATTCAATAAAGCGTCGTAATGGTTATCCCGTCCACCAAAGTCGCGGATATTGGCGTTGTTAGTTTCTTTGCCATAAGCGACGAACTCGTCTCCATTTAAGATTTCCGGTCGTTTATAAACCGCCTCGTGCATGATATATCCTGAGTAATCCACTTGAGTAGTTCCGGCTTGCGGACGTCTCGTGGAGACGATGATCACACCGTTATTACCCCGGGTTCCGTAGATAGCGGCTGCGGAACCGTCTTTCAATACGTCGATCGCCTCGATATCCTCGGGTGCGATAGCGTTCAAAGAAGTCATATTACCCGGCATACCGTCAATAATAACCAGAGGCTCATTGCTCCCTTTCAAAGAAGAGGCGCCACGCATCTGCACTTTTACCTCGCCATTCGGGTCGGTGCTACCACGTGATACAGTCAGACCAGCTACACGTCCTTCCACCAATTGCATCGGGTTCACTACCGGTGCCTTGTTAAAGTCGGAGGCTTTTACGCTGGTTACGGATGAGGTGATCTCACCTTTCTTTTGGGAACCGTAACCTACGACTACGACCTCGTCTAGTGTCTCAGAGTCTTCAGCTAAGACTATGTTCAATGTTTTTTGCCCGGTATAACGAACTTCTTGGGGTTTGAAGCCGATGAAGGAAAATACCAATGTGCTGTTATCCGGCACATCCAAGGTGAAATTTCCGTCAAAGTCCGAAGCTGTTCCGTTCGTGGTTCCTTTCACAACAATACTAACGCCAATCAGAGGTTCACCCTTTTGGTCTTTTACTACACCTTTAATGGTTGAACTTTGCTGTGCGATCTGATGAATCTCCATGTTTCCCATTTCAGGAACAGTAGAATCTCCGGCCGCATAAGAGGACTGAAACATTAAAGATAAACAAAGTAACAAAGAGGTTCGTCCACCTAATAAAGTCAGGCATTTCCTCGTCTTACCTTCACTCTTTTTTTCCATAAAAACATTAAATTAAAAGTTAATAATGTGCTTCCCGAAGGAAGAATACACACAAGCGGTTTGCTTTGCTATTCGACAGCAATATTAATAGGTCTTAACGAATTGAAGAGTGCTTTGAAATGCCAAAGAAGTGTCATGAAATGCATATAGCAGATTATGATACTCTTTTGGTAGATTATGACACTATTTAGGAATCAATGATTTATGCCTCTTTTGTGCGGTATTCCTTAGGTGTCATGTTATATTTACGGGCAAATTCCCTATAGAAGTATGATTTGTTAGAAATTCCTACATTATAAATAATTTCCTGAACGCTCATGTTGGTATTCACGAGTAATTGCGCTGCATAGTTTAACCTATAATCCTTTATAAAATCACTCGGCGTCATAGTAGATATTTTCTTGAAACGACGATATAAGATGCGAGTGTTTATATTCAATGCGTCCGCTACCAGATCGGGACCGAGTCCTTCCTTGCTGACATTTTCTTTGATGATAGAGGTTACGGTGTCAAGGAATTCCTTGTCTTCTTGATGTAATAATTGCCCTTCCGTATATTGATAAGCACTTTCCGGAGAATAGAAATACTCTTTTAATTCTCTTTGGTTAGTCATCAATCGATTCACGACGGATAGGAGAACTGTTGGCGAGAAAGGCTTGGTTAGATAGGCATCCGCTCCGATATTAAGTCCTGCCGCTTGCTCTTGGTCTGATATTTTAGCAGAGATGATAATAAGCGGGATATGGCGGGTATATTTATTTTCTTTGATAAGCGAGATCAATTCTAATCCGTCCATATTAGGCATCATGATATCGGTGATGATAAGGGACGGAGTGTATTGTTTGAGGAATTCCAGAGCCTTTTCCGCATTATAAGCTTCTTGAACCTGATATTCGGAAGAGAGGGTTTCCGTGATTAACCAGACGATGTCTTTATGATCGTCGATAACGAGTATCATCGGTTTATCTTCCGTCTCTTTTTGTGCCGTATGTGAGATTTGCGGCTCTTGTATATCCGTGTTTGGGGAAGGAAGCGATACGGGAATCTCTTCGTCTATCGTGTTGTCTGAGGTCTCCTCTACGATGCCAAAAGGTAAGGTAACTGTAAATTCAGCATATTGGCCGACCTCACTCTCTATGTCGATTTTACCACCTAAGGATTGTACGAGGCTGTGACAGATAAATAAGCCGAGGCCATTCCGTGTCGTATTTTGCCTGTTATCATCGTTATCCATCGTGCCAAGGATACGATATCGGTCGAAAATATTTTGCATGTCTGCCTCCTCGATTCCTTTGCCGGTGTTGTAAACTTTAAGGACGAGGAAGTTCTCCTCCTCATGTAAGGAGATACGAACCGTGCCCCCGTCTTCCGTATACTTAAATGCGTTGGAAATCAGATTTGCTAGGATCTTCTTGAAATAGACGGAATCCGTATTCCAATAAAGCTCTTTGGGAGCATCGATCTTGAATTGGATTTGGTGTTGCTCGGATAGTGGGTAAAACCATTCGAATTGAGTTCGCAAAAGAGAGGATACGGATACTCTCCGGATGTGCGTATGACTGAATCCTGCGTCTTCTGCTTTCCGGAAATCAAGGATTTCTTGGATAAGTCCGTTCAGTTCCTCTACATTTTCCCGGAGGACTGAAGTGTATTTTTCTAATGTCTTGTCTTTTGAGGTGGCGGCATAGGCTTGGATATAATTCTCCACGCCATTGATCAAGGTAAGCGGGGTGCATAGCTCATGCGTAATGTGGGTAAAGAAATTCAGCTTGGACTCGTATAGCTTCTCTTTTTGCTCCTCCTTGATCTTGTCTGCGATCTGCTTCTGTTTCTTTAGTATTTGGTGATGGATACGATAGGTGGCGATGATGAGCAAAACTGTACCGATAAAAAGATACGTGAAAATGGCTAACGAGCTTAGATAAATAGGAGGTAATACCTTGATAGGTAGAGTGTATTCTTTTGCCGACGAATCAATGACATCGTTGCGATAACGGACTTTCAGCAAATATTCCCCGTACGGTAGGTTCATGAAAGTTACCTTGTTTGTCTTTTGCAATTTTTCCCAAGAGGAATTATAGTTGACCAACTGATACGAATACTCGTAATTCTCCCCGTTGATGTAATCCGGAGCGACGAACGCAATCGTTAACGATTGCACATCAGCCGGAACCGTTACACCGTTCCGGCTGATGTCCTTATATAATGGAAGGATTTGTTTATCCATTTGCAGCTCGAAGAAACTTACTTCGGGTTGATAGGTATGCTCCGGCTCCGTTTGTTTATTTACCCAGACTAATCCGTTGATGCCTCCAAAGAATAAACGCTCGGAGTATGGGCATTTCCAATAAGCGTCATCAGAGAATTCCGTGACGCTAAAGTAAGGCTGATGATAATTATGGAAAAAGTTGTTCCGGGGATTATATTTGGTGAGACCTTTATTGGTACTAAGCCAGATACAGCTATCGTTCCCCTCATGGATACCATGGATCATGTCGTTTACGATCCCGTCGCTTTTATCGAATTGGCGTAAACGCATCTTTCCCCCTCTGAATTTAATCCGGGTGAGACCGGAGCTGGCGCCTGCATAAAACGTGGAATCTTCGGTCTGGCATACGGAAAGCACGTCTCCAATGGCCGGGTTTCTTAAATTGTTGGTTTGCAGGAATTCATATCCTTGATTGAAAATATTGAAACGAATGACTCCGTAACCGCCACGGCTCCCGAGGAACAGGGTCGAGTCGTTGTCATATACCATCGATTGGATTTCTTTACAGATGTTCTTTCCGTTTTTTAACGGGAAGGTTTGTACCTTCCCGATTGTAGGTACGGCTTTATCTATATGTAAGGTAACCTTTTGCAATCCGTTACCCGTTGTCGCTAGCCATAATGTGGAATCATCTACCTCGCAAATAGAGTGGACATAGCGTAGAGGGGTGGTGTCTTCTCGTTGCGGTATCGTTTTTATTCGTTTCTCTTTATACGAATAATAGGTCAGTCCCGGGCCTTCCGTGCCAATCCAGATACATGGATGGTACTCGCTTTTTTGGAAGCAATACACACGGTTGCTGGATAGGCCGTCGGCGGTGGTAAAATGCGTGATAGCGCTTTGTGGGATCATCTTTTTGTTATGGTAAGTGTCATACGCTTGTATCCGGACAATACCGTCTCCTTTTGTCCCGAGCCAAAGGGATTGATCGTCATCTGTAAATAAAGAACGTATGGGGTTCTGTATATTAATCGGTAAATCCTTGAGTAAGATAGAGCCGAAAAGATCGGGTTTGTCATAAAACATCCGTATACCTTGCCCGTCTGTTCCCAACCAGAGAATCTCCTGCCTTTTATCGTTCATTAGGCAAAAGATACCGATGCCCATATTTATCGTGTTTTCCGGTTGGCTTAGGTCTAGAATATTGCCGTTACGGAAAACGATATACACATTGGATTGGAAGGTGCATATCTTGATGATGTTACCATATTGTTTTGTCATTTCAGGCAGATCGAACAGGAATTCTTTCCCCTTTCCGTCTACATGCTGTCGATATAATTTATTGTCGGTATCTACTATGAAAATATGATTATTCTCGTAAAATGCGGATAAGATCGGTTTATTATGGAATTGGCGTTCTTCCGATAGCAAATTAAAAGTAGTATCGGAGAAATCCGGAGTCAACTTTTTCAGTATGCCCGAGGCTAATAATAAATAAAAATGTCCGTCCGTCCCGGCGAATAAGGTACGTACGGTTTGAGGGCCTACTCCTTCTCTCGGCAGGTCCCGGAACCCATCGCTAGATGGGGTGTAGCAAGAGATTCTGTTTTCCTTACAAATAGCGAGCGTGATGCCGGATGAATCGGAGGCCAATAGATCGCATTCCATGTATCCGGGGAAAGACTCGGTGACTTTCCGTTCTTTTAGTGAGAATTTATTGATACCTAAAGAGGTTGATATCCATAAAAAGCCGGGTTCTGCGTCGGATATTTTGTGAATGATATTACTACAAAGAGAGTTTTTGTTATTTAATTCGAAACGATATACATACGTATCTTTTCCGTTGTATAAGTTAAGTCCGTCGTAAGTCCCGATCCACAAATAGCCATCCGGATCTTGATGCATGCAAATAATAGCGTTATTTGAGAGATCAACCATAGAAGTTTTATGCAATACGGTTGAGGCAAATAGGTCTGTTTGCGTGATCAATATAAGGAAACTGGTTAACGCTAGAATAAGCCTTGTGAATCTCATGTATTTAAGATTTAGTGTTTGTTTTCAGCGCAAAGATAATATCTTTATGAACGAACAGAAAAGAATTCACTTTTTTGTTTACTTTTGCAAAAAGCAGGGCTTTCGTATAAATTAGAATGTCTGACGTATGATAATACGAAATAAAGTAAGTGACAGATGGAACAATGTGAAGAGAATTCTCAAGAAAATGACGATGTGATAATAGAGAAAGAAATTTCTAAATTAATAGAAGAACAGCGTTTATTTACGGAGAGTATATATGCTTGTCTGCCGGTGGGTATTGAAATTTATGACGCACATGGTGTGCTGCGTAGTATAAACGACCATGCGTTGAGGATGTATGGTGTGGATGACCGGACATCGGTGGTGAATATAGTCAATCTTTACAAAAGTCCATTTGTTGATTCAGAACTTTTAGCTCGGATACAATCGGGTGAAGATATTTCCTTGGAGTTTGAGTATGATTTTGATCGGGTTAATAAGGATGCATATTATTCTTCCCATAATAAAGATACGATGATCTATGGGGTTAAAGTTATCCCGATATGGAGTAGAAAAAAACATCTTATCGGACATATATTACTCGCAAATGATATGACTTCCGTGAAAGAGGTGGAATTCCGTACGGAAGAAAGCAAGAAAAATCTGGAGATGGCCATGAAAGCGGCTAATATGGCTTCTTGGGTATATGATGTGAATAAAAAGTTTTTTAATCCATTATATGGACTAACCGTAGCCAAAAAAAATATGCCAATGGAGGCGGTACTGGATATTTTGCATCCCCAAGATCGAGCTCCGTTAATCCGGCTCTTCTCTCAATTGATAGGAAATGAGATAGAACAAGGACAAATGACTTTGCGTTTCTATAACGAGCAAGAAGAGATGTATCGTTATTATGAGAGCCGGATGCGCCTATCGACAGAACATCGTGGAAAATTGCAGATCATCGGGACACAAATGGATATAACCGAAAGGTTGCAAATGGCCAAGAAAGCGCAGGATCTGATCGCAAAACGTGATCTGGCCATGAAAGTCAGTAATATTGTTCATTGGGATTTTGATGTAAATTCCCAGAAATTCGAATCTTATAATGATCCGATCAACGATTACGTTTCAGATCGGTTATTGACCGTTTCGGAGTATATGGATGTTATATACCCCGAGGACCGGTCTGTTTTTTACGACGCAATGCAATCCCTGATAGCTGGAAAGAATGTCACCATCAATTTTACCTGTCGCATACAAACCAAGTATGATGAGACTTGGCAGTATTGTGATTTTATGGGTGTCCCTTTCGATCAAGATGAAAATGGAGATATAATACGCTATACGGGATTCAGGCAAAACATTCCTAAGATCCAGCAATTGAATCGGGAACTTAAAGAAAGAAATTACAAGATAGAGCTTTCTTTCAAGACGGTTGGTATGTCGTATTGGGATTTTGATGTAAAAAGCCTGAAATTCAGTGCTTTTAATGATCCTATCAATGATTTTTATTCGGAAAAGACAATCACTCCCGAGGATTATTTGAACGCTACACATCCGGATGATGTGGTTTTTGTGCGGAAATATATGGAGCATATGTTCCGGGGCATAGATAAAGATTTCAACGTTAAATATCGTTCCAAAACCAAATGGGATGACGAGTGGCAGACCTTATTGGTTACTGGAATCCAGGTTGAAAGAGATAAAGAAGGCCATGTGACTCGCTATACCGGTATTACGATCAATAATACGAAGTGGGAGAAGATGATTCAGCGATTGAAGGAATTAAAGGAGAAAGCGGAACTTTCGGATCGTCTCAAGTCTGCGTTTCTCGCTAATATGAGTCACGAGATACGTACCCCGTTAAACGCTATTGTTGGTTTTTCAGAGTTAATGGTAACTTGTGATGATCCGGAAGAAAAAAAAGAATATATAAATATCATCCAATCCAATAATGAGTTGTTATTGCGATTGATCAACGATATCCTTGATCTTTCCAAGATAGAGTCAGGCATAATTGAACGTAGGAAGGAGAATTTCAATCTGGCTAAGGTTTGTAATGAGTTATTTGTTACGATTCAGGCGAAGATGACAAATCCGAATGTCGAGTTACGTTTAGATGGTCCCAACTCGGAGTGCTGGGTACTTCTGGATAGAAACCGGCTTAAGCAAGTATGGATGAATTTCCTCACTAATGCGGTAAAATGCACCAAATCCGGATATATTAAAATGGGATATGGTATTGAAAGGGAAGGTCTTCGTATCTATGTTGAGGATACGGGAATCGGTATACCGGATGATTTGCATGACAAAGTATTTACCCGTTTTGAGAAATTGAATGAGTTCTCGCAGGGTACCGGACTTGGCTTGACGATCTCCAGAGCTATCGTAGAAGCGGCAGGGGGAGAAGTGGGCTTCACTTCAAAACTTGGTGTCGGATCTACTTTTTGGGCATGGTTGCCTCTTCGCCCTTAGGGCTGACTCCCCATTTATTGGTAATGTCCTTTTAAAATAGTGAAGGATGAGAAGCTTTTTTATCGCAATTTATAGGGATTTTAGAACTGGTGTAGCATATGTGACAGAAATATGACGATAATTCTCCTACCTTTGCGGCGGTAAAAATGTGGTATTAGATAAGATTGTTTATGAAATTTGAGAATGAGTGCTGGGATCACTTTAAGGGTGAGACCTGGAAAAGAGAGATCAATGTAAGAGATTTTATCCAGAGTAACTATACGCCTTATGAAGGGGATGATTCCTTTTTAGTCGCTTCTTCCGAGAAGACCCGTAAGGTCTGGAACAAGCTGACCGAGATGTTTAAGGTCGAGAGGGAAAAGGGAGTTTATGACGCCGAGACAAAATTACCTCAAGGGATCGATGTATATGGCCCGGGCTATATTGATAAGGAGAATGAGGTGATCGTTGGGTTACAAACCGATGCTCCGCTGAAACGTGGTATCTTCCCGAAGGGCGGTATCCGTATGGTCGAGAATAGCTTGGAAGCTTATGGTTATCATTTGGACCCGATGACGAAAGAGATCTTTACGAAGTATCGTAAGACTCATAACGAGGGCGTTTTCTCCGCATATACGGAAGAGATGATTGCCGCACGTCGTTCGGCTATTATCACCGGTCTGCCCGACGCGTATGGCAGAGGACGTATTATCGGTGACTATCGTCGTGTCGCTCTGTATGGTACGGCAATCTTGATCGAGGAGAAAAAGCGTTTCTTGAATCGTTTGGATATCCAAGAGATCACGGAAGAGATCATCCAGAGCCGTGAGGAGATTTCCGAACAGATCAAGGCTTTGAAAGCGTTCGAGAAAATGTGCGCTAGCTATGGCTTTGATGTGACCCGCCCGGCACAAAACGCTCGTGAGGCGGTTCAGTTTGTGTACTTGGCTTATCTGGCGGCGGTAAAAGACCAAGATGGCGCGGCGATGTCTATCGGACGTACTTCTACGTTTTTGGATATTTATATCGAGAAAGACATCCGTGAGGGTAAGTTGACCGAAGAGGAGGCGCAAGAATTGGTAGACCAGCTGATCATCAAGTTGCGTATCGTTCGTTTCTTACGTACGCCGGAATACAATGATTTGTTCTCCGGTGATCCGGTTTGGGTAACAGAGTCCTTGGGCGGCCAAGGAGTGGATGGCCGTTCTTTGGTAACAAGAACTTCCTATCGTTATCTCCATACATTATATAATCTAGGTCCGGCACCAGAACCCAATTTGACGGTTCTGTGGTTTAAGAACGCTCCCGAGAACTGGAAACGTTTCTGTGCCAAGGTCTCTATCGATACGTCGGCTATCCAATATGAGAACGACGATTTGATGCGTCCGGATTATGGAGATGATTATGGTATCGCTTGTTGCGTTTCTCCTATGAAGATCGGTAAGCAGATGCAGTTCTTCGGAGCCCGTGCGAATTTGGCGAAATGTTTATTATATGCGATCAACGGAGGACGGGATGAGCGCAGCGGCGTACAGGTAGCCCCGATGTTCGAGCCGGTTCGCGGCGAGTATCTGGAATACGATGAGGTGATGGCTAAGTATGAGCAAATGATGCGCTGGTTGGCGAAAGTGTATGTGAACGCCTTGAAGATAATCCATTATATGCATGATAAATACGCGTATGAGGCATTCGAGATGTCGCTTCACGATGGGGATGTAGAGCGTATCCGTGCGACAGGTATCGCCGGTCTTTCTATCGTTGCCGATTCGTTGGCTGCTATCCGTGATACGAAAGTACGTGTGATCCGTGACGAGCGTGGCTTGGCGGTTGATTTCGAACGTGAGGGCGAATATGTTCCTTTCGGTAATAACGATGATCGTACGGATAGTATCGCTGTAGAGATCACCGAGAAGTTCATGGAATATTTGCGTCAGCACGAGACCTATCGCCATGCGAAACCTACGCAGTCCATCCTTACGATCACCTCTAATGTGGTATATGGTAAGAAGACTGGTACGACACCGGATGGCCGTATCGGTGGAACTCCTTTCGCTCCGGGCGCGAACCCTATGAACGGTCGTGATACGAAAGGTGCTATCGCTGCGCTAGCTTCGGTAGCGAAGCTTCCATTCCAGCATGCGCACGACGGTATCTCTTATACTTTCGCTGTTTCTCCGGCTACGTTGGGAAAGGAGCGTGAAGTGCAGATCAATAATCTGGTTAGCTTATTGGATGGCTATTTTACTCCGGATGGAGGTCAGCATCTGAATGTTAACGTATTTGATAAGGATTTGTTGATCGACGCTATGGAACATCCTGAGAAATATCCGCAACTTACGATCCGTGTATCCGGATATGCGGTAAACTTCGTGAAACTGACTCGTGAACAACAGTTGGATGTTATTTCAAGAACCATTAACCATTCACTGTAAGTGATAAAAGGTAAGATACATTCATTAGAGAGTTTCGGGACCGTAGATGGTCCCGGAATTCGCTTTGTCGTTTTTATGCAGGGCTGCCCGTTGCGTTGCCTGTATTGCCATAACCCGGATACTTGGAACCCGAAAGGGAAGGTGAAATATCAGATGACTCCCGGCGAGCTATTGACGGAAGTCTTACGGTATAAGAGTTTTATCGCCCGTGGGGGGGTGACTGTTACCGGTGGGGAACCTTTATTGCAACCTGAGTTTCTGAAAGAGTTTTTCCGTTTGTGCCAAGAGCAAGGTCTTCACACAGCTTTGGACACATCTGGTTTCGTATGTACCTCAAAAGCTTGGGAAGTCTTGGATTATGCGGACTTAGTGTTATTGGACATCAAAACCTTAAACCCGGATTTACATCCGTTACTGGCGGGTGTCAAGCAGGATAATACGCTTCTGTTCTTGGATGAATTGGAGAGACGTGGCATAGATACTTGGATTCGCCATGTTATTGTCCCCGGATATACGGATAATGACGAGTGGCTGGAGGCGTTAGCTCGGTATGTCAGTTCATATAAAGTGGTTCGCAAAGTGGAATTATTGCCTTATCATACGATGGGAACCTATAAATATGAGCAATTAGGCCTCGATTATCCGTTAAAGGGGGTGGAACCCTTATCAAAAGAACGTTTAGATAATGCGAAAGCGATATTCTCTCGCTACAAACCAGAAAATAACAAGGCCTGATCTCTCGATCAAGCCTTGCGATTATGCAACAGCTAATCAGGGAAAACAATCTAATCCGATTAGCATTTAAACGATAGTAATAATTTTTTGCCTAGACTAACCTTGACTATTTAATATGTGTTTGTTTTGTTATATGCAACAAATATCTATTTTTGTAAGGAGATAAAAAATGATATAGATCAGAAAATGATGAATAGTATGAAGACACCACAAGAAATAGCCGAAATGATATCCAAACGTTTTTATCTATTACCCGATGCGGATTTGGATTCTCTGGCCTCGATCATAGAATCAAGTAAGGCTGCGAAAGGAAAATTATTGTTGGATAACGGACAAATATCTAAATATTTATATTATGTGGAATCGGGATTATTACGCCAGTTTTACTATAAGAATAAACGTGATATTACCGAGCATTTCTCCTGTGAGGGAAATATCGTTATTTGTATAGCCAGCACATTCCAAAGAGAACCGACGCGTTTATTAATCGAGGCATTGGAACCGACGGTTTATCACCGGATCTCTTTTTCGGAATTTAGCGATTTATTGAAAACATCTTTAGCTATTAATAGATTGTACCAGAAAATACTGGAGTGGGCTTTGATGCTTTCGCAAGAGAAAGCGGACTCTTGGCGTTTTGAGTCGGCAAGAAAACGTTATCTGCGTTTTCAACAGGAATATCCGGAAGCAGCGAAACGTGCTTCTGTCAATCATATCGCCTCGTATTTATTGATGACACCCGAATCTTTGAGCCGGGTGCGGGCGGGAGTGTTGTAGTCTCTACCTACATTCAGGTATTATTGAGGTGAAAATAGCAATTTGTGGTGATTTCACGGTTCAAGTAATCCATCTATATTTGCGTCAGTTTAAAAAACGTAGAAGCAATGAAAATAGAAAAGATTACAGGACGTGAGATCCTAGATTCAAGAGGTAACCCGACAGTAGAGGTTGATATTTTACTAGAGTCCGGCGTTATGGGCCGTGCGTCTGTGCCTTCCGGTGCGTCCACCGGCGAGAACGAGGCTTTGGAGTTGCGTGATGGCGACAAGAAGCGTTATGGTGGTAAAGGCGTATTGAAAGCGGTTGAGAATATCAATACGATTATCGCTCCGGCATTGAAGGGGATGTCTGCCTTGGATCAGATAGGTATCGATCATGCGATGTTGGCTTTGGACGGTACGAAAACTAAATCGAAACTAGGTGCGAACGCTATCCTTGGCGTTTCTTTAGCTGTAGCGAAAGCTGCCGCAAATTATTTGGATATTCCTTTATATAGATATATTGGTGGAACGAATACCTACGTGATGCCTGTTCCGATGATGAATATAATCAATGGCGGTTCGCATAGCGACGCTCCGATCGCTTTCCAAGAGTTTATGATTCGTCCGGTAGGTGCCGCTTCTTTCAAGGAAGGCTTACGTATGGGCGCTGAGGTATTCCATGCGTTGAAAAAGGTATTGCACGATCGTGGGTTAAGTACCGCTGTTGGTGATGAGGGTGGTTTCGCCCCGAATTTGGAAGGTACGGAAGATGCCTTGAACTCAATTATCGCCGCTATCAAGGCGGCTGGTTATGAACCGGGCAAGGATGTGATGATCGGTATGGATTGCGCTTCTTCTGAGTTTTATAAGGATGGAATCTACGATTACACGAAGTTTGAAGGAGAAAAAGGAGTGAAACGTACTTCCGACGAACAAGTGGATTATCTGGAAAAGCTGATCAACGAATACCCGATCGATTCCATTGAGGATGGTATGAGTGAGAATGATTGGGCTGGTTGGAAGAAACTGACAGATCGTATTGGTAACCATTGCCAATTAGTCGGAGATGATTTGTTCGTGACAAATGTAGAGTTCCTTTCAAGGGGTATTAAAGAAGGTTGCGGTAACTCAATCTTGATCAAGGTAAATCAGATCGGTTCCTTGACGGAGACACTGAACGCTATCGAGATGGCTCACCGTCATGGATACACGACCGTTACTTCACACCGTTCCGGTGAGACGGAAGACGCTACGATCGCCGATATCGCTGTCGCTACCAATAGCGGACAGATCAAGACGGGATCATTAAGTCGTTCGGACCGTATGGCTAAATATAACCAGCTGCTTCGTATCGAGGAGGAATTGGGAGACCGTGCCGTATACGGATACAAAAGAATCAATTAAGTATATAAAGTAAATTATAATCGCTAATTATGTAGTAATCCAAAACCCAAGATATTGAAGGGCTTATCCGTGAGGATAGGCCCTTTTTATTGATTGATAAAGTATTATCTATAACCTCATAAAATATATCGATTAGAAAAATTGTTTTAATGAATAAATATGTTATATTTTTGTATCGGAAATAAAAACAAATAGTATTCATTTAAAAATAGGAACAAGTATGGAACCGATTATTAATTCTCAACTTCCGGAGTTTAAAGTACAAGCTTTTCAAAATGGTAATTTCAAGACTGTAACCAACGAGGACGTCTTGGGTAAGTGGGCTATCTTTTTCTTCTACCCGGCCGATTTTACATTTGTTTGTCCAACAGAGTTGGTCGATATGGCTGAGAAGTATGAGCAGTTTAAATCAATGGGAGTAGAAATTTACTCTGTAAGTACAGACTCTCATTTTGTACATAAAGCTTGGCATGACGCTTCCGAGACTATCCGTAAGATCCAATATCCGATGTTGGCGGATCCCACTGGAGCACTGAGTCGTGCGTTTGGTGTGATGATTGAGGAAGAGGGTATGGCATACCGTGGCACTTTCTTGGTAAATCCGGAAGGAAAGATCAAAGTGGCCGAGATTCATGATAACAATATCGGTCGTGACGCTTCCGAGTTACTTCGTAAAGTTGAAGCCGCTCAGTTTGTCGCTTCACATGATGGTGAGGTTTGTCCCGCTAAATGGAAGAAAGGGGAGGCTACCTTGAAACCTAGCATTGACTTGGTAGGGAAAATCTAAATAATTAAGAGTATAGATCGTGTTAGAATCAACATTAAAAGAACAATTGAAAGGTATATTCGCAGGGTTAAATGCGAATTATACCTTTGATATATCGATCTCTCCTGCGTATGAAAGTAGACAGGAATTGTTGGATTTATTAGGTGATGTTGCCTCTTGTTCGGATAAAATATCTATGCAAGTATCTGATGGGGAGGGATTGGAATTCATTTTGTTAAAGGATGGAGCGAAAACGGGGATTAAGTTTCGTGGAGTACCTAATGGACACGAGTTTACTTCCTTACTGTTGGCGATCTTGAATTCAGATGGGAAAGGCAAGAATTTTCCGGACGAGAGCATTTGTAATCGTGTTAAAGCCTTGAATGGCCCGATACATCTGACGACCTATGTCTCTTTGACTTGTACGAATTGCCCGGATGTGGTACAGGCATTAAACGCTATGACGACTTTAAATCCTCAGATCCATCATGAGATGGTAGATGGGGCTATCAATCAAGCGGAAGTTGATGCCTTGAAGATACAAGGCGTCCCCTCTGTCTTTGCGGATGGAAAACTGATCCATGTAGGACGTGGGGAATTCGGTGAATTGTTATCGAAGCTGGAAGCTCAGTATGGAATCAATGAGAGCCTAACGGAGAAGACGGTAAAACGATATGACGTGGTTGTGGTCGGTGGGGGTCCGGCTGGTGCTTCTGCCGCTATTTATTCCGCACGAAAGGGGCTGAGTGTCGCTGTCGTGGCGGAGCGTATCGGCGGGCAGGTGAAGGAGACGGTAGGAATTGAGAATCTGATTTCAGTTCCGGAGACAACAGGTACCCAGTTGGCTGACAATCTGCGCTTGCATATGCGGCAATATCCGATTGACCTGCTGGAGCATCGTCGTATAGAGAAGGTAACGATAGAAGGAAACGAGAAGGTTTTATCTACGGCTGGAGGTGAGATATTCAAGGCTCCGGCGGTTATTGTCGCTACGGGCGCTAGCTGGCGTAAATTGAATGTACCGGGTGAGGCAGAGTATATAGGGCGTGGAGTGGCTTTTTGTCCTCATTGCGACGGTCCGTTTTATAAGGGAAAACATGTTGCCGTGGTTGGCGGTGGAAATTCCGGTATCGAGGCGGCTATTGATTTGGCGGGGATCTGTTCGAAAGTAACCGTTTTGGAGTTTATGGATGGGTTAAAAGCGGATCAAGTCTTGCAAGAGAAAGCGAAGAGTTTGCCGAATGTCGAGATCTTTGTTAGTTCACAAACAACCGAGGTGGTTGGAAATGGCGACAAGGTAACCGGTATCCGTACAAAGGATCGTAAGACTGGGGAAGAGCGTGTTATTCATTTAGACGGTATTTTTGTTCAAATCGGCTTAGCCGCTAATAGTGGTGTCTTTAAGGAGATTGTCGAAACAAATCGTCCCGGTGAGATCGTGATTGACGCACATTGCCGGACGAATGTCCCGGGTATTTATGCAGCGGGCGACGTTTCCACCGTACCCTTTAAGCAAATCATTATTTCTATGGGAGAAGGAGCCAAAGCGGCCCTTTCGGCCTTTGAAGATCGGGTACGTGGCGTACTTGATTGAGGAAAGTACCTACAAATAGGTAATTTTTGAACAGCGTATCTCTTTTATCGGTTATATTACTATATTTGCGATCGAGAGAAAAGAGATGGATAGATTAAGAAAATATCTGAGGATATTACTCCCTGCGCTGTTCATAGCCTATTTGGGATGTATTATTGCGTTTACTCACGTTCATATTGTCAACGGGGTAACGATCGTCCATTCTCACCCGTATCATAAAACGGACGATGGTCGTCCGGACCATGAACATGGCTACGCCGAGTTTCAGTTGCTTCATCAGTTATCTGTCTTGCAGATAACAGGTGCGGCTTTCGTCGCTATTCTGCTGGCGGCTTTTTATTCCTTTATCCGTAACTTATCTTTCGCTCCGGTCTATCCGGACTATATCGTTCCCTTCCGGGGAAGACGTACGCTTCGGGCTCCTCCCATATTCTGATATTGTGAGATTAATAACATTGTATTACTTATCAGAATAAATTAAAATGAATAAATTTTTCATCTTTATACTATGCCTGTGCTGTGCCCTAACGGTAGCTCAGGCCACGGGAGAGGACCGTCTAAACGACTCAGACGCAAATGTTTTCGGACATGTATTGGATAAGAAAACAGGGGAACATCTTCCCTTTATCAACGTATTGTTAAAAGGTACCACGATCGGTACGACCACCGATAACTCGGGACATTATTTCCTGAAGAATCTGCCGGAAGGTAAATTTACGCTGGAATATAAAGCGCTCGGGTATAAGACTGTCTCTAAAGAAGTGAGCCTAAAGAAAGGAAAAACCTTAGAGATTAATGTAGAACTGGAAGAAGACCAGATCGCCTTGGATGGCGTGGTGGTATCTGCGAATCGTGCGGAAACTTCCCGCCGGTTGGCTCCCACATTAGTGAATGTATTGGATGCGAAGGTTTTTACTACGACCAATGCGGTGAATTTGGCACAGGGACTAAATTTCCAACCGGGTGTACGGGTGGAGACGAATTGCCAGAATTGCGGTTTCCAGCAAGTCCGGATCAATGGATTAGACGGACCTTATACCCAAATACTGATTGATTCACGTCCCATATTCAGCGCTTTATCCGGCGTATATGGGCTTGAGCAAATACCGGCGAATATGATCGAGCGGGTAGAGGTGATGCGAGGAGGGGGATCGGCACTGTTCGGCTCGTCCGCTATCGCCGGGACAATTAATATCATTACGAAGGAGCCCTTGAGAAATTCCGGGGAATTGTCGCATACGTTAACCTCGATTGGCGGGACATCTGCTTTCGATAATAATACGACCCTAAATGCCTCTTTGGTTTCGGAAAATGGGAAAGCGGGCTTATATCTTTTTGGCCAGAACCGTCATCGTTCCGGTTTTGATCAGGATGGAGATGGTTTTACGGAGTTGCCTAAATTGAAGAATCAAACAGTTGGTTTCCGTTCGTACCTGAAAACGAGTACTTATAGTAAATTGACATTCGAGTATCATCATATGAATGAATACCGCAGGGGAGGAAATCTGTTGGATCGTCCGCCTCATGAAGCGGATATCGCCGAACAGTTGGAGCATTCGATTGATGGAGGAGGTCTGAAATTCGATCTTTTCTCCAAGGATTACAAACATAAATGGAGTGTTTTCACTTCTGCCCAAAATACGGACCGGGATAGTTATTACGGGACGAACCAAGATCCGAACGCTTACGGCAAGACTACGGACCTGATGGTTATGGCCGGTACGCAATATGCTTATAGTTTTGATAAATTTTTGTTTATGCCATCGGATTTGACTGCCGGTTTGGAGTATAGTTTCGATCATTTGAAGGACGAGATGATCGGGTATAATCGCTTTACGAATCAGAAGGTGCATATCGAGAGCGCATTTTTGCAGAATGAGTGGAAAAATAAGCGATGGAGCTTCTTGATTGGCGGTCGTTTGGATAAACATAATATGATGGATCATGTAATATTCAGCCCTCGTGCGAATATCCGTTTTAACCCGACGGAAGATATCAATATCCGGGCTAGTTATTCCAGTGGTTTCCGTGCCCCGCAAGCGTTCGATGAGGATATGCATATCTCGGCGGTCGGCGGAGAGGTCGCTATGATCCAGCGTGCGAAAGATTTATCCGAGGAGAAATCGCAGAGCTTGAGTGCTTCGGTCGATTTTTACCATCGTTTTAAGAATGGTATCCAGTTGAACTTCTTGGTGGAAGGTTTTTACACCAGCTTAAGTGATGTGTTTGTCTTGGAAGATATTGGGAAAGATGAGCAAGGCAATCTGATTAAGGAACGTCGTAACGGTTCCGGGGCGAAAGTGATGGGATTAACCTTGGAAGGAAAGTCGGTGTTAACTTCATGGCTATCTTTGCAAGCGGGCGCTACTTTCCAGCGAAGCCGTTATAAAGAGGCCGAGAAATGGAGCGATGACGAGAATGTGCCAGCCGAGACAAAGATGTTCCGTACGCCGGATATCTATGGTTATTTTACGGCTACTCTCACGCCTTTCAAACGTTTCACGGCTTCCCTGTCGGGAACCTATACGGGAAGTATGTTGGTGCAGCATTTGGCGGGATATATACCTTTGGATAAGGCGGTGGAGACTCCGGATTTCTTTGATATGAATATCAAGCTTGCGTATGAGTTCCCGCTTTACAAAGAGCTGAAACTAGAAGTAAATGGAGGCGTGCAGAATCTGTTCAACGCTTACCAATCCGACTTTGATCAAGGTAAGAACCGGGATTCCTCCTATATCTATGGCCCGGCTAGCCCGAGAAGTTATTTTGCCGGTGTAAAGATGAGCTTTTAATCATGTAATGCCCTTTGAAAAAACATGTACGTGTTTCGTGAAAAACACGTACGTGTTTCCGAAAAAAGACGTACGTGTTTTTTTGAAGGCAAAATAAACAAAAAGACAGTGTTCCCAAGCGTATGATCGCCCTGCGGAAACACTGCCTTTTTTATGGGATAAATCGGGATGTTTTATTTAACGAACGGAGCGGCTTGCAAATAGGCGGCGCTCTTCTCTACACCCTCGAACTGAGTACGGCCTTTCTTGTCGCCTTCCAGTTCCACGTAGTAGCCGAGGATACCGATCTCGTACGCTTTTTTGAATATATTCGGGAAATTCATCATACCGGAATCACCGATGATCCAACGATCCTTGATGTGCAATAACTTAAAACGATTCGGATAATTCTCCATCCATTCCACGGGATCTTGCTGCCCCATAACGGCCCAATATACATCCAACTCGAACATAACCTTATCCGGATCGGTATTTTTTAGGAATAACTCCTCGATATAAGTACCTTTAGGAGGTGCCCACGGATTCGGGTTCTGTTCCGGTTTCTCGCCGGCTTTCAATACCCGTTTGAACTCATTGCTATGATTATGGTAACCCCATAGGATTCCGGCTTTCTTCGTGATCTCTCCGGCACGGTTGAAGATCTCCGATACTACTTTGGCGTCATCCTCGTTTTCGATACGGGGTAAACTCGGTTGTACCATACAACTAACACCTAGCTCGGCATGGATATCGGTTGCCTTTTTCCAGAACTCGTCGAATTTGGGCATATTCTCTTTCGTGTACTCACGAAGAGAAGGGGTCAGGTGTGAGCTACTGATTCTCAAACCGGCATCATCCACCATTTTCTTATAATCCTTGGAGGCGATGAATGTCGTATTTTTAGGATTATAATCACCGAATTTACCAGTGTCTTCCCTATATCCGAAAATCTCCAGATCGGTATATCCCGCTTTTGCCAATCGGTTCAATCCGTTAGGCATATCTTGCAGTAACTCCTGTCCGAGCGAATAGGTTTGCAATCCCATCTTTTTCCCGGCGGTTGCCGAGGATATCGCATCCGTGGCGGGTATGGATCTGGTGGGATTTGAAGCCATTACTTTTTGGCTGGCTATGCCCCCTAAAGTAAGTAATGAAATGTTTCTCAAAAATGTTCTTCTGTCTGTCATGGTGATAAAGAATTAAAATTAAACATCTGTTTCTCGCAAATATAGTTAACCTTTTTGAAGTTTATTAAGAAAATGTCTCTCAAAAACTTGCGATTGGGTTTAAATAGATTTAAAATTTGACATAACTCAATTTTACGAACTTACTCCATACATCCAATTACCTGAATAAGGGGATTGTTTGGTATACCTTCGTGGATTTTTAATGTGATTTTACCCATTCTTAGGTATTGTGGGGCTGTAGTCTCTGATCGTAACTTTGCAACGTTTTAAATAACATAATTGATTAAATGATGATGAAGAAAATCAGAGGGCTTTTCCTCTCCTTTTTACTGTTGCTTATTTCCATCTCGGCTTTTTCTCAACATAAAACAATGATATCGGGTAAAGTCCTGTCCACGGAAAAAACAACCGTGGATTTCGCTACCGTTTATCTAAAAGGTACGAATTACGGCGGGACTACGAATGAGGAAGGTATCTATCATCTTCAAGCTCCCGCGGGAGAATATACATTAGTAGTATCGGCTATCGGATATAAGACGGTAGAGAAACCCGTGAAACTGATGCGTGGGGAACGGACGAAGATGAATGTGGTAATCAGCCCTCAAGCTACGGAGTTGGATGAGGTGGTTGTCGTTTCTAATGGCGTGACCCGGCTCAAGCGTTCTGCGTTCAATGCCGTGGCCCTCGATACGAAAGCCTTGCAAAATTCAACCCAGAACTTGAGTGAAGCCTTGGCTCAAGCGCCCGGAATGAAGATCCGGGAATCCGGCGGTGTCGGCTCGGATATGCAACTGATGATGGATGGATTTACCGGCAAGCATATCAAGATCTTTATCGATGGGGTTCCGCAAGAAGGTGTCGGCAGTTCTTTCGGACTGAATAACATTCCGGTGAATTATGCCGAGCGTATAGAGGTCTATAAGGGTGTGGTACCGGTGGGTTTCGGAACAGACGCTATCGGAGGTGTTATCAATATCATCACCAAGAAGAACCGGAACAAATGGTTCTTGGATGCTTCTTATTCATACGGGTCTTTCAATACGCATAAATCTTATGTGAACTTCGGACAGACTTTCCGGAGCGGACTCACGTATGAGATCAACGTTTTCCAGAATTATTCGGATAATAATTACTATGTGGATACTCCGGTGAAGGACTTTACGACCGGAGCGATCAATAAGAAAAAGATCGAGCATGTGAAGCGTTTTCATGATACGTATCATAACGAGGCCGTTATCGGGAAAATCGGTTTCGTGGATAAGAAATGGGCGGATCGTTTGATGTTCGGGTTTACCTATTCACATATGTATAAAGATATACAGACGGGCGTACGCCAAGAAGTGGTGTTTGGCGGCAAATATCGGAAGGGATACTCGATCATGCCGTCGTTGGACTATCGCAAGCGTGATTTCTTCGTTAGGGGCTTGGATGTGGTATTGACGGCGAATTATAATAAGAACATGACGAACAATGTAGATACCTCTTCCTATGAATATAATTGGCGTGGCGAGATGCGTCCTCTCCGGATGCCCGGTGAGCAATCTTATCAGAACACCCGGTCGGATAATAATAACTGGAACGGAACCTTAACAGCTAACTACCGTATCGGTAAGGCGCATACGTTCACGTTCAATCACGTGATCAACGCGTTCCGGCGTTCGAATCAGTCTCTTTTGAACGAGGACTCGGAAGCGAACGCTATCCCGAAGGAAACCCGTAAAAATATCAGCGGTCTTTCGTATCGCTTGATGCCGACGGAACATTGGAACTTGTCTGTGTTCGGTAAATATTACAACCAGTTTATTGCGGGGCCTGTCGCTACTTCCTCGGCTCAAGATGACTATATACGTACGACCAATTCGGTAAGCGCGATGGGATATGGGGCTGCGGGAACTTACTTTATCTTGAAAAGCTTGCAAGCGAAATTATCCTATGAGAAAGCTTATCGCCTGCCGACCAATGAGGAGATGTTTGGCGATGAGGACCTTGAGACCGGCGATATTTCCTTGAAACCGGAGAACAGCGATAACGTGAATCTGAATTTAAGCTACAACGAGACATTCGGTAAGCATTCCGTATATGTGGAAGGCGGATTGATCTACCGAAATACGAAAGATTATATCCAACGGAATATATCGGATTTGAGCGGCGGTAAATATGGCGCTACCTATGTGAATCATGGTCGTGTAGAGACCAAGGGTTACAATATCTCGGTTCGCTACGGTTTCGCTAACTGGGTAAGCGTAGGAGGAAACTTTACGCAGATGAATGTGAGGGATAACGTGAAGACGGTTACCAGCGGGACGAACCAAGAGAGCTTGACATATGGCGCACGTATGCCGAATCTTCCTTATCAGTTTGCCAACTCGGATGTGACTTTCTATTGGCGTAATTTGTGGAAGAAAGGCAATACGCTAAGTGTCACTTACGATAATTTATATATGCATAGTTTCCCGCTGTATTCGGAGGCAGTAGGCAGTGAATCCGAATTTGTGGTACCAACTCAATTCTCGCATAACCTGACACTCTCTTATGGTATACAGAACGGGCGTTACAATATCTCTTTCGAGTGCAGGAATCTCACGAACGAGAAATTATACGATAACTTCAGCTTGCAGAAGGCTGGCAGGGCTTTCTATGGTAAGGTGAGGGTTTATTTCGGTAATTAATTTAAAGTGTGACTATCTTTTATTTATCAATAATTAATTCAAAACATAATAGATTAAAACAACATGAAGAAGAATTATTTAATGACAGGTCTTGCCGCCGCGTTATTGGTTGGGGGAGTATTTACTTCTTGTCGTGACGACGATCCTGTAAACCCGGATAACGGAGGCAACGGGAATGGAAATGGCGGAGGATCGACCTCGGAGGCGGTTTCGAGCTATGTAGTCGCCGCTTCTGTCGGTGACGCAAATTACTTGTTGACAGCCGATACGCTGGGTGATGGCTCTATCTCCGCTAAAAACAACGGACTCACTACGGAAAGCGGTACGCAATGGATCTTCTATAAGGATAAATATTTGTATCGTTTGGTTTACAATCAAGGAAATGCCGGTGTTACTTCTTCATACGTACTGAATGCGGAAGGTAAGATTAAAGAGCGTGATAATACTTACGAGATCAAGCGATTTACTTCTTATGGTATCTATGGCGACTATATCATTACGTCTTCTACCGGTGATCTGGGTGAGGAATATGCGGACGAGAATGGTTATCTGCCTAAAGGCTTCTTGCTCTCTTATCTGGATGTGGCCAAAGAGACGTTTACGACAAACACGAATACGATCTTGTCGGAGAATTATTTGGGAAATGGCGAGTTCGTTACGTTAGCGGGTATTCTCCAAGCGAACGGCCGGATCTATTCCGCGGCTATCCCGATGGGATTGAGTAAGTACGGCGTGAAAGCTGAGGGAGGTAAATATGTTAAATACCCGGAGCTGGTAAAGACAGAATCCGGAGGAAGCGGTAGTGGCGCTTACGAAAAAGGGGAATTGCAATGGACGCAATATCCGAACGAGGCTTGGGTCGCTATTTATGCGAACGAGAAATTCGAGAACCCGAAACTGATAAAGACGGATAAGATCAGTTATGCTTGCGGACGTAACCGTTCTCAATACTACCAGACCATTTGGACGGCAGACAACGGCGATGTGTATGTGTTCTCGCCCAGCTATGCCAAGACGATGACCGCGGAGGTGCAGAAAACGACTTTGCCGGCCGGTGTAGTTCGTATTAAGGCTAATGCGGAGGAGTTTGATCCTGATTATTATTGTAATTTGGAGGCACAGACGGGTGGTAAGGCATTCTTGCGTTGTTGGCATATCACGGAAGATTATTTCTTGTTGTTGATGTATGATCGTCCGTTGACTGAATCCGGATTCGCCGCGAAAGAGTTGGCTATTTATAAAGGAGAGGATAAGAGTCTTACTTACGTGAAGGGGCTGCCTTCCACGGATGTTATTTCTGGATTTGGCAATACTCCGTTCTCGGAGGATGGTATCGCTTATATGGCGGTTACGACTACCGATGGAAGTCAACCTGCCGTGTATCGTATCGATCCGAAGACAGCTACCGCAACAAAAGGTCTTACCGTTGAGGCAGAGCAAATCAGTGGTGTAGGTAAATTGACTGCCGCTCAAGAGTAATAAGTAAGTATGAGTCGGACTCACATTCTTTTAATATTCCTCCTGCTCCCGCTAACCCTGCGGAGCCAGGAGGATATTTGTATAGGAAAGGAACTGGTTTTGTACTCTACCGTATTGCAAGAATACCGGAGTTATTGGATACACCTGCCGGAGCATTATAATATGGATACGAAACAACGCTATCCGGTTGTTTACCTGCTAGATGGAGATTCTTTCTTTCATTCGCTGGTAGGCATAAGGAAAACGTTGGCATCCGGTAGAGGTAAATATCTACCTCCCTGTATTATTGTCGGGGTATTAAATACGGATCGGACACGTGATTTTACGCCTACCGCTTCAGCCGCCGGACGGGATGGTAAAATCTCCATAGATGCGATTCCGCAAGGAGGGGGAAGTGAGGCTTTCAGTAAGTTTCTTACGGAAGAACTTCGCCCTGCTATCGATAGTGCCTATCGCACGAACGGCTGGAATATGCTTATCGGTCATTCGTATGCGGGGCTTTTCACCTTGAATACGTTTCTTCGTCATACGGAATTATTTGATACCTATCTAGCGGTCGACCCTAGTTTGTGGTGGGATCAGGGGCGGTTGGTCCGGGAGGCGGAGGCTTTGGTTGCAGGCCGGAATTTTAAAGGGAAAAGCCTGTATATCGGTGTCGCGTCTAAAAAAAGGACGGACCGGGTGGACATTCATCTTGACAAAGTGAGTTATCTTCTTTCGGAGGTTTTGCCACAAGCGGAGAACCTGCGTTTCTTTAGTAAATCATTTCCCGACGAGAACCATGGAACGGTAGCGGTTCCGGGTATATATGACGGGATTAAACAATTATTCGGAAAATGAGAAAATTCTTTGCGAAAGTACATTTATGGCTATCGATACCTTTTGGCATTATTATTGCGATTGTCTGCCTGACCGGGGCGATTCTCGTCTTTGAGACAGAGATATTAGAATTAGGCTACCCTTCCCGTTATTTTGTAAAGGAAGTAAAAGGGGAACCTCTCTCGCCTGCCGCCTTGATAGAATCGGCGCGCCAACAATTACCCGATTCGGTTCGAATAAACGGTATTCGGGTATCGTCTGACCCGAGACGAACTTATCAACTGGTATTACCGGGGAAAAAGGCCGCGGGTTTTATTGATCCCTACACCGGGGAGGTGACCGGGATGGATGACGGACAAGGTTTTTTCCTGAAAATGATGCGTCTTCATCGTTGGTTACTTGATGAGTATAAACGGGATGGAAGTTTTTCTTGGGGAAAATCAATAGTTGGCTATGCGACTTTGGTCTTGGCGATTATTATTATAAGTGGAATCGTAATTTGGTATCCTCGTAATAAAAAAGTATTGAGAAACCGGTTGAAAGTAAAGACCAAGGCTGGTTGGTTCCGTTTCTTCTATGATTTACATGTCTCCGGGGGATTCTATGCGGCATCGCTCCTGCTTATCTTAGCGTTAACCGGATTAACATGGTCGTTTGGTTGGTATCGAAATGCCTTTTATAGTGTCTTCGGTATTAGTGCAAACCCGCCTCAAGCGCATCATGCTCCAGCTTCTTCCGGCGCGAGGAAACCTGCGAAGAAAAAGACGGATTACACACAATGGGCTGAGGTGTTATCGGCATTGAAAAGCCATTATCCGGACTTTAACTCAATCACGATCCAAGATGGCTCCGCTACGGTTTCTACGGCCCGTTATGGAAATACAAGAGGAAGCGACCGTTACTCCTTTGATCCTGCAACGGGTGAGATTACGGAAGTCCAATTATATAAAGATCTCCCGAAATCGGGGAAGATAAGAGGATGGATTTATTCCGTACACGTCGGCTCGTGGGGGGGAATGACTACCCGTATATTGACTTGCTTAGTTTCCTTGTTGGGGACGATCTTCGCGATAACCGGCTATTATTTTTGGATAAAGAAACAATTCAGGAAACTGAGATGAAAAGAAAGAGGTATGTTTGAGCCACATACCTCTTCATAAATCTAAACCAATCTAGTTGAATACGCAAACGTTGCAATATTAAGGTTAAACAGTTATGTATGTAAAAGTGTGCGTCTATTCAATTCCTTCTTTCCTTATAGATGCCAACCACTGGTCGATCCGCCCTTCCGTTTGATCGTCCTCGTTCATTTCATCCAGAGGAAGTCCGACGAACATACCGTTTATGCAGGCGGTGGAACTGTCAAATGAATATCCCGAAGCATCTACAGCGCCAATGAATTTGCAACCTGTATTTCGCAGGTCGGAATAGATCGTGCCGATGGCGTCACAGAAAGTGTCGCTAAAAGAGGCTGAGTCTCCGCAACCGAATAATGCGACGGTTTTCTCACTTAAGTCCAGCTTTTTCAGTTTCCCTAGATAACTATCCCAATCATCTTGCAAATCTCCGGCGCCCCAAGTGGAACAGCCTAATAACAAGATTTCATAAGGCGCCACATCAGCGGGAGAAGCGTTAGATACGTCATGAATATCTTTGTCTTCCACACCCAGCTTCTCCGCGATACGTTTCGCGATCCCTTCCGTCGTTCCTGTAGACGAGCCGTAGAATATTCCTATAGTCTTCATTTCTATTTGTTTTTATAGTTTGATAACGAAAGCAAATATCCGATATCTTATTAGTCTCGGCAATACCTACAAATATGTATTTTGAGGGTCGCGAATACCCATGAATGATCAGTGATGGTTGGGGGAAGAAAGCATTTTGTGAATTTGTCGATAATTTGAATTGTTTTTTATAAATTTGCCAACGTATTGGTTCGCCTACTTTATTCAGGGTACGGCGATTAAAAGGGAATCAGGTGAGAAACCTGGACAGTCCCGCTGCTGTAAGCTCCAAAAAAGCTTTAGACATCAACTCATTGCCACTGTTTCCGGAAGGAACGGGAAGGAAGTTCTAAAGTGGAGTAAGTCAGAAGACCTGCCAATGCCGGATAACCGCCGCGATTTTACGCTACCGGGGTTTAGCGTATGATTCAAATATGGAATACAAAGAACATTGCTCTAAAGAGGTAATTTGGATAGGGTAAGTTATGCCGTAGTTCGTGGGGAACTATGGACGATTTATTTTGTGTTAGCCTGTTAAAGCCATGTCCTTTTATATCATTCAGTGTATTTGTTTTTTGGAGTTTTACATTAATATTATGCTTATGAGAAAGTTTTTATCTTTTTTCTTTGTAATGGCTTTTTACGTAGTGGGAGCCTATGCGCAGGTATTGGTTCAAGGTCAACCGCATCCTTTCGCAAGGAATATCTCAACAAAGCAGGAGTCTCAATTAAGAGCTGATGCCAGTTTTACTTTCGATGACATCCAATATTGGGTTGGTAATGGTAGCAATAAAGCCGCTTTAGTGATTGAATGGCATGATGGGAATCGCCCGGATGCCATGGTTTGGGGATATCGCTGGGATGGCGAGGCTACCGGACATGATATGATCGTGGCGATTGCTCAAGCAGATCCGCGATTGGTATTGCTCACCCAATACACCGGCTGGATGGGATATACGATCGATGGAATCGGGTATGGTGAGAGTATACTTAATATTTCTTATGATCTAGAGGGAGCGAAGTCTGAGCCTAAAAATGCGTTTAAATTTGAACCTCCTATCACAAATCCGCTGTTGGGACAAACTTCTCACCCTGAGCATCCGGCAGAGGATGTTGCGGCCGCCATTCGGCAAGGGGTTCAAACAGGAGTTATTTATCACCCGATAAATGCGGAAAGATATGGATATCCATCTTATGACTATGACCATTGGAGTTGTAGCAATGGCATTCATTGGCAAGCCGGTTGGTATTATGGTTATTGGAGTTATTTTGTGAGAAGTAGTCAAACCTCGAATTTTAGTTATTCTGGTTTAGGTGCGACAAGCCGTGTATTAACGGATGGTTGTTGGGATGTGTGGAGTTGGAATGGGAATATGAATACATCAGAAGGAACTCAGCCCGGGGATGTCTTTGTCGCTGCGACAATACCTTCTGGAGGTGGAGGGGATGAACCCGAGATCCCGGTGATACACGTAACATCCATTTCTCTCAATAAGTCTTCTTTGCGTTTACAAGCAGGAGCAAATGCAATCCTTGCAGCTAGTATCTCTCCTGTAAACGCTGATAATAAGCAGGTTACTTGGAGTAGTTCCGATACAGGTATAGCAACGGTAGAAGATGGGGTCGTAACAGGTGTCAAGCCCGGTGTGGTGAAAATAACAGCCCAATCGGTAGATGGCGGATATACCGCTGTTTGCGAGGTAACGATAACGGAAGTTGTTATTCCGGAAATAGATTTCAATGGTCTTGATGCTGTTTTAACTTTTCCGAAAGTAGAGGAAGCCACCTCTTATGAAGTTCGTGTTTATAGAAATGAGGATAGTGGTCATAAAAGAATCGCTACTTATGTAATCGATGCCGAAGGTAATATAATCACAGAATTAAGAGCGGTGAGCTTACAAGGCTCTTCTGGGAAAATTTTGGTTCCATTGAAAAATTTAGACATAGACGGTGTTTATACGATAGAGATACAGGTGCTGAATGGATTGGATATAATAGATACCTATACAGTAGAAAAAATATCGAATCCAGTAAGTAATGAATATTTATCCGCAAGTGGTAGTCGGGTAATTTATCAAAATGGGACATTGTCTTTGGAGCATTTGGATGGATATCATTTTTATTTAATGACAATGGAAGGAAAAATATTGAGAACCTTTATAGCTCGAGTTCCCCACGAACTTTATCCTATATCGCTTCCCTCCGGGAATTATCTGTTGACAGGAGAAAAGGATGGAGACCGGAAGGTCTTTAAATTCCGTATTAATTAATAATTAAATTCATTTACATGAAAAGAACACTTTACTTAAGTATGGTTTGCTTACTATCGGCCTTTTCGGCTGTGGGGCAAACCGGTTCGCGGGGGCTGAATCCGATAGAGAAGCAGAAACTGCAATTACCTGAACTTCCGGCTTCGCAAAGCCGAGTCACGCTACTACGTTCAAGTGAAAACGTAGATTATACACAGGGAGTCTTTATTTTGAACGAGGACTGGTTTGGTCATAACAACAGTACTATTAATTTTATGACTTCTTCTGGTGATTTCGCTTATAAGATTTTCCAGACAGCAAACCCTGGTAAAGAATTAGGTTGTACATCTCAGTTTGGTACTATTTTTGGAGATAATATGTTTATTACTTCTAAACAGCCAAAGGATGGTGGAGCCAGTATTGAAGGAGGTCGCTTGAATGTAGTGGATGCCAAGACAATGAAAGTGAAAGCTCAATTTACGGATATAGGCGGAGGCGATGGACGTGCTTTTTTAGGCGTGAATGACTCTGTTGGCTATATTGGCGCTTCAAACGGTATTTTTTTGTTTGATATAAAGAATTTGACGGTTGGAGATCAATTGAAAGGTGCCTCAAATTCCGGGGGACTTTATAATGGTCAAGTAGGAATGATGGTCCGGACAAAAACATATGTGTTTGCGGTTCAGCAAAGTAAAGGCGTTTTGGTGATAGATCCTCTAAAACATGAGATTATCAAATTGATAGAAGGAAGTTTCAGTACTTTGACACAAAGTAAGGATGGCAGTGTTTGGGTAGGTGCTGGATCACGCCTGTTATGTATTGATCCGGAGACTTTGGAAGAAACTTATCTATCATTACCCGATGGCTTGACTATACCGGATTCATGGTATGCTTGGACTGCGGGTGTTCTTTGTGCAAGTACGCAAGAAAATGCTATTTATTGGACAAAGGGAGGTGGTTTTAGCAGTGGTAATGAGATTTATCGTTATGAGATCGGTAATCCTTCTTCTATGGATAAACCATTTTATACCATTCCGGAGAAGGGACGCGTATTGTATGTGGGTGCCGGTTTACGTGTAAGTCCAGATGACAAATTGTATATTTCCGCTTTTGAGAATTTTGGCTCTATAAACTATTGGCAATATGTTGTAGATGCTAAAACTGGCCGTCAATTAGGGTGTTATCCGCTAGAACCCAGCTATTGGTTCCCTGCCATGCATATCTTCCCTGATAATGAGGCTCCGGTTGTTAAAGATTTTACTTCGATAGAGGCTGGTATTAATGATGCGCCTATAACTGTATCTTTAAAAGATATGGCTACGGATAAAGACAATATAGCTGAAGCTATCTATAAATCCGTTAAATCAGTATCGAATGAGAGTCTGTTATCTGCATCTATCTTAGGTGATAATCTGACTCTAACATTGAAGCCGGATCAAACAGGAGAAGCTACCGTCTCCGTTAATTTCGATTCGAATGGAAAGATTGTCACAAAGGATTTGAAAGTGACGGTGAAAGGAAAAGCAGTTTATTTAGATAAGCATGAGTTATCTCTGAATGTGGGTGAAAAATCCACATTAAAGGTGACTGTTCCCGAAGGTGTTTCTGCCGTATGGACTTCTTCGAACAGCAATGTGGCGAGTGTGGCGAATGGAGAGATAACCGCTGTTGCTCAAGGTACTGCCAAAATTATCGTGTCAGCAGGTAATGAGAAGGACACTTGTCTTGTAAATGTTTCTCTTTCAGTCCAAAGTTTGACTTTAGATGTTGAGAGTGATACGACCCGTGTACAGCGTGATGGTACACTCCAGTTAAAAGTTAAATTACATCCTGAAGGAGCGGTTCTACCTGAATTGCTTTGGAACTCCTCGAACACAAAGGTCGCTCATGTGAATAATAAGGGATTGGTTACGGCTTTTGCGGATGGACTAGCAGTTATTAAGGTTATGAGCGCAGATTCATCCAAGATGGATAGCTGTGTTATCAAGGTTCTAGCCAATATTCAATCCGTGAGTTTACCGGAATCAATATCCCTAAATACGAATTCGAATGGAAAGCAACATACTTATACGTTGAAACCTACGTTTATACCTGCTAAGCCTACAAATACGGTTGTTAGTTGGAAATCTTCGAATGAGGATATTGTCACGGTTTCAGAGAAAGGCTTAATTACGGCTATTAAAGCAGGTGAAGCTACCATTACGGTGACTACGGAGGATGGATCGAAAACTGCGGAATGTAAAGTGAATTGTGTACAATGGCCGGATGCGGTTAAATTGGATTTGACATTTGTTTCTATGAAACCGGGTAACACGCAGCAATTGACGATAACGACAACACCAGATTCGATAGGTGCCGTACCAATGAAGTATGTTTCTGATACGCCGGATGTTGTTACGGTTGATAAGAATGGTGTATTGACCGCAAAAAAATATGGTGAGGCAATCATTACGGTGTCTCCGTTAAGTGGTGCGGATGTAAAAGCGACTTGTAAAGTTGCGGTTGAGATTCCTGTAACGAGCATCCAATTGGATAAAGATACGATTTGCCAGAAACCGAACACTTTCGCTCAATTGACCGCAACTATTAATCCGGGGGATGCTACATTCCAAGAACTGACATGGAAGTCTACCAGTATGAGCCCCGTGCGCGTGTCTAGCGATGGCAAGGTTTCTTTCGTTCGTCCGGGTAAATCAAATGTCGTCGTTACTTCAAAATACGGAGGAATAACCGATACTTGCGTAATAATCGTTGATTCAATCCATGTGGAATCTTTTGAATTAAAACAGCATGAGATGACAATCGATATCTCGAAGTCTGGTCGCTTAGAATGGATTTATGCGCCTGATGACGCATCTCAGACAATGCCCGATATAACGGCCGCTGATGAAGATATATTATATATTTATTATGATGGACGTATTCGTGGAGAAAAGGCGGGCTCTACTTGGGTCTATGCGAATATGGAAAATGGCAAGTTTGTCGATTCTTGTTTAGTCCATGTCGTATGTGATATAGATACTGTAACGTTGAATAAGAATCAAGCTACGATAGAACTAGGTCGTACGATAACGTTAACTCCGACAGTTAAAGTAAAACCAACCGTAGAGAATCCGGAAGAAGTGGATCAAACAGTTTATTGGAAAAGTGATAATAAGGAGATCGCTACCGTTGTGGACGGTGTAGTGACCGCTATTTCAGGAGGTTCTACTCGCATTTGGGTATATACGAATTACGGAGATATTCCTGCCTATTGTGATGTCACGGTAGTTCCGGTTACGGAGGCTCCTTCCTCTTCAGTTACAGGGGTTTCTTTAAATGCTTCTTCTTTGTCTTTAGATAAGGGCGAGACGGCTGTTTTAGCTGCGATTGTCACTCCTTCAAATGCGGAAAATAAATCCGTGTCATGGAGTAGCTCGGATATTACTGTTGCTTCTGTAGCCGACGATGGTACGGTTACCGCCGGAATTGCCGGTGTCGTTACGATAACCGTAACAACGGATGACGGTGGTTATACGGCCACTTGCGAGGTTACGGTAACCGACCCAGACTTGGATAAACCTGTGGTTGAGGCCGCTGATTCCACGGCTACGCTGACCTTCCCGAAAGTGCCAGAGGCTACCTTCTATGAGGTCTCCGTATACAAATATGTGAATGAGGTTCCCGTATTGTTTGGTGTTTACACGATGGATGCGGACGGGAATATCCTCACCAGCTTGCGAAGCGATCTGCGTTTAGGTACTCCGGATAAGATCGCTATATCCTTGCGGGATTTGGATGAAGATTCTGATTATATCGTGAAAATTACGGCTGTTAAAGAGAAAGACGGAAAGAAAGAGGTGGTAGGCACATTCTATAGTGAACCGTTCTCTACCTCTTCCGGGACGGTCAGCAATGAGACGATAGGTGCGGGTGAGGCCCGTATCTATTATTACGCCGGCTATCTGCATTTGAATAATCTGGAAGGCTATCGTTGCTATATCGTAGGATTCAACGGTACGGTATTGGATGCTTTTGAGGTGACCGATTTGAATGAGAGCCGTTTGATGAGTTTTTCCAAAGGATCTTATATCATCACTGCCATCAATGGCAATGATCGGATAACGAGGAAGTTCGTAATCAAGTAATATCGAAACAAGGTGAAGGAGAGTCAAAAGGCTCTCCTTCCTATCGTTATAACAATGTGATATGAATGACATTTTAAATTAATTAGCTTATGAGAAAATTTTGTTGTTTATTTCTATCTTAGTACCCCGTTATTGAGCAATTTTAAGCATGAAAAGATTCATAGTTCCCGCATTGCCGGACGAAACCTCTGAGGAAGAGGATGTTTACGAGCTAACGCATATCGATCACTTGTTTATAAGAGACCGGATCGAGATTCCGGGATTCAGTAATTACGAGACGTTAAAATGTGACTTTCATACCCATACGGTATTCTCCGACGGCTTGGTATGGCCCGATGCCCGGATATATGAGGCTTGGCAGGAGGGATTGGATGCGATAGCGATTACTGACCATATCGAGCACCGGATCAACAAGGTTATTTTGAAAGGAGATTTAAACGAATCTTACAAAATCGCTAAAAAAGCCGCTGACGACATGGACTTTATCGTGATTCCCGGAGCGGAAATAACACGTTCCAAGCCCTTGGGACACCTAAACGCCTTGTTTGTACAAGATGTCAATCTTATGGAGAAAGAAAATCCTGTGGAATCTATTGCCGAGGCAAAAAGGCAAGGGGCATTTATTGTGTGGAATCATCCCGGCTGGCCGAATCATAAGGCCACTTTATATCCCATACATGAAAAACTGATTCAAGAGAACATGATCGATGGTATAGAAGTCATGTCTTACAAGGACTTTTACCCGATTGCATTAGAATGGTGTTCCGGTTTTAAGAAAGCGTTTATGGCAAGTAGCGACGCTCATTGTGTTCTTTCCGGGATATACAGGAAAGGACTACGTCCCCTGACGCTGGTATTCTCGGAAGAAAGAAGTGAGAAAGGGATACGGGAGGCATTGTTCGCCGGTCGTACGGCCGCGTTATTCGATGGGAAAATCGCGGGAGAAGAAAAATACTTGGCCCCATTGGTCAAGGCCTGTATCCGGGTTAAGCGAATGAGGAATACGTGTTTGGAGGTAACCAATATATCTGATATTCCTTTCATTATATATTGCGAAAACAATTTATACCTGCTCCCGGAAAGAAAAACGATTATAATGATGAATCCTAAGGAAAATAGTTGGATAATGAAAAACTGTTTTATCGGCAGGAATAAGAACCTATCGATTTATTTCGATGATTTTTCGGTATGAGTCAATTTTCATCCAGCTCAGAGACCGGGCCCTAATGCGGCATATTACGTCTCTACAACTAGATATAAATTTCTCGGAAGGGCTAAACTTTTCGATCCGTAATTTCTCTAGTGCTTCCGACAATCCTCTGGCGGTAGCACGCTCATCGATCTCCCCTGTTTTCATCCGAACTGATCATGTGGGTATCTATATTAAATCGGATTACTATTGATAGTAACCGCATTTTTTATGGATAGTAGTCGGTATTTCCCTCGTCCTTATTTTTTAATTTATACAATATGCAGTATAGTCAAAAAAAAGCATTTAATAATATTGTGTATATTTTGAATTGTTTTTTATAAATTTGCTGCCGTATTGGTTCGCCTACTTTATTCAGGGTACGGCGATTAAAAGGGAATCAGGTGAGAAACCTGGACAGTCCCGCTGCTGTAAGCTCCAAAAAAGCTTTAGACATCAACTCATTGCCACTGTTTCCGGAAGGAACGGGAAGGAAGTTCTAAAGTGGAGTAAGTCAGAAGACCTGCCAATGCCGGATAACCGCCGCGATTTTACGCTACCGGGGTTTAGCGTAGGATTCAAAAAGGGGAAATATACGAAGTGAATATTGCTTTACATGAAGGATTGATCGGGTGAATCGTGACTTAGTACCTCCCGGACTATGGAAATATTCATGATTATTTGATCTTTCTTTTATATTCCCTCTTGATCGTTTTTTGGAGTTTTACATTTAATATAAAAGCTTATGAGAAAAATTCTATCTCTTTTCTTTGTAATGGCTTTGTGTGTAGTAGGTCTTTCGGCGCAAGGATTGGTTCAAGGGCAACCACATCCCTCGGCTCCGAATGTGCTGGCGAAAACAAAGTCCCAGTTAAGGGCTGACGCCAGCTTTTCTTTTGACGACATCCAGTTTTGGGTAGGAAGCGGCAGCAAGAGAGCCGCTTTAGTGATCGAATGGCATGATGGGAATCGACCGGATGCTATGGTTTGGGGATATCGCTGGGATGGCGAGGCTACCGGACACGATATGATCGTGGCGATAGCGAAGGCCGATCAGAAACTTCTTTTATTAACCCAATATACGGGTTGGATGGGTTATACGATCGATGGTATTGGATATGGGGATAATCTGGACGTCCGATATGATTTGGATGTGGCCAAGAATGAACCGAATAATGCTTTCAAATTTGAACCTCCCATTACGAATCCTTTGTTGGGGCAGACTGGTTTTCCTGAAAATCCGGCGGGGGACGTAGCGGCGGCTATTCGACAAGGCGTACAAACCGGGGTTATCTATCACCCGATAAATGCGGAAAGATATGGATATCCATCTTATGACTATGACCATTGGAGTTGTAGCAATGGCATTCATTGGCAAGCCGGTTGGTATTATGGTTATTGGAGTTATTTTGTGAGAAGTAGTCAAACCTCGAATTTTAGTTATTCAGGTTTAGGTGCTACAAGCCGTGTATTGACGGATGGTTGTTGGGATGCGTGGAGTTGGAATGGAAATATGAATACATCAGAAGGAACTCAGCCCGGAGATGTCTTTGTCGCAGCGACAATACCCTCTGGAGGTGGAGGGGATGAACCCGAGATCCCGGTGATACACGTAACATCCATTTCTCTCAATAAGTCTTCTTTGCGTTTACAAGCAGGAGCAAATGCAATCCTTGCAGCTAGTATCTCTCCTGTAAACGCTGATAATAAGCAGGTTACTTGGAGTAGTTCCGATACAGGTATAGCAACGGTAGAAGATGGGGTCGTAACAGGTGCCAAGCCCGGTGTGGTGAAAATAACAGCCCGATCGGTAGATGGCGGATATACCGCTGTTTGCGAGGTGACGGTAACGGAGACGGTTACTCCTGAGATCGATTTTGAAGGGACCGGGGCGGTTATCTCATTCCCTAAAGTGGAGGAAGCCACCTCCTATGAGGTTCGTGTCTACAGATATGAGAATGGAAGTTATAAAAAGATAGGCACTTACGTAGCGGATGCGGAAGGCAATATCATTACTGAACTACTGACGAAAGGCTTACGGGCTACTTCCGGCACTATATCCGTCCCACTGAAGAACCTAGGGAGGGATGACGCTTATCGGATAGAGATCCAAGTCATGAATGGCTTGGACGTGATCGATACCTATATGGTAGAAAAATCTTCTGATCCGGTGAGCAATGAGACTATGGCTCCCGTTATCCCAAAGGTTTCCTATCAGAATGGAGCGTTGCGCTTTGAGCATTTAGCCGGATATCAAATCTATTTAATGCAGATAAACGGGAAAATGTTGGAACGTTTTGTGATTCAAGTTCGGGAGGAACTTCATCCAATATCTCTTCCATCCGGGAATTATCTACTGATAGGCGAAAAGGATGGCGATAAAAAGACATTTAAAATTCATATTACTCAATAATTAAATTTATTAACATGAGACGAACACTTTACTTAAGTATGGTCTGTTTGCTATCGGCTCTGTTGGTAGTAGGCCAAACCGGTTCGCGGGATCTGAATCCGATAGAGAAACAGAAATTGCAATTACCTGAATTACCCGGTTCGCAGGCACGAGCCTCGATGCTTCGATCCAATGAAAGCGTGGATTACACGAAAGGTACCTTTATCGTAAACGAAGATTGGTACGGGCACCAAAACAGTTCGGTGAACTTCCTGTCGGATGATGGGACTTGGACATATAACGCGTTCCAAAGAGAGAATCCGGGACATGAATTGGGATGTACGAGCCAGTTCGGTACGATTTATGGGGATTTGTTGTATATCGTGTCCAAGCAATCAAAAGATGGTGCGGCATCTGTAGAGGGAAGTCGCTTAGCGGTAATTGACGCGAAAACGATGCAAGTGAAGAAGGAATTTCAGACGATCAACAGCGCAGGAGCTGATGGACGTTCTTTTTTAGGAGTGGATCTGACGAAAGGTTATATCGGAACGAGTAATGGTATTTATGTTTTTCATACAGGATACGATGAAAAGACCGGAAAATATGATGAAAACCAGATGTCTATCGAGGCCAGCGCAATCGGAGGAACGACGGGAATTTCTTCCAGCGATTTGTATCATTCACAGATTGGAACCATGATCCGTGTTGGAAAATATGTATTTGCGGTACATCAAACGAAAGGATTGTTGGTGATCGATCCGAAAGAAGATAAAGTTATCAATATGATATTGAAGCCCGAGGAGGATAGTAATCATGGCTTGGGCTCTATCGTGCTTTCTAAAGATGGTAATTTATGGGCTAGCGTGACATTCGAGTTAACTGGTACCGGAGCGACAATGCCTTATATGTGGAAAGTGAATCCATATACGTTAACAACGCAAAAGGTAGATATACCAACAACGGATGGTATTGAGGAGATTCCCAACTCTTGGTATGCATGGACCGCCGATGGTTTCTGTGCCAGTACGAAAGAGAATAAGATCTATTGGAAAGGACAAGGCTCCGGTAGTTGGTTCACGGGATATAAGATTTTCTGTTATGACATAGATAAGGATTCTTTTTATCAAGTATTCGACTTTACAAAGCTAGATAAAGGAGATTGGCGTCTTTATGGTACGGGATTCCGTATTGATCCGGTGGATGATAATATGTATTGTTTCCTTTATCATGAATTCTTAAACCCGGAACATGAATTAGCGGTAATTAAAACAGACGGAAGAGGGGATACGAACGGAACAATGGTAGGTCGCTATCCTTATGAGAAAGTGAATTATTGGTTCCCTGCTTTGCCTGTGTTCCCGGATAACATGGCTCCGACAATCACAGACGGTTTACCTAGCGAAATTACGTTTTCCGCTGAAAATACGAAGTATAGTAAATCAATGGATGAGATTATAGAAGATGGTGATAATATGATTTCAGCGGTTGTTACTACGATTGTGAATCCGAATCCGGAACTAATTAGTGCGGAGGTGATAAATAACACGTTGACTATTGCTCCGATCGTGGAGAGTATCCAAGAAGTGAAAGAAATTCAACTTAATTTTGAGTTTAACTCAAATGGTAAGATCGTAAATAAACAAGTTGTCGTAAAGTTGACAACTTCAACAGTAGCTCCTTTTGAGTTTAATGAAAAAGAGGTGACACTGGAAGGAAAAGAAAAAACTTTAACATTGGCTGTTACAGGATTAGCGGAAGAGACAATAGAATGGAGTAGTTCTCATCCTGAAATTGTGAGGGTTTCGGAAGATGGTACTGTCATTGGTGTCACTTATGGTACTGCGATAATTACAGCGAAGAGTAAGATACGCCCGACACTTTCTGCGAAATGTTCTGTTACTGTCAAGCGTCCAGCAATGACATTAAAGGAATCTTCTGTAGAATTATATGTTGGAGAAACAAAAGAAAGAGTGCTGACTCCTGTAGATAATAGAATAGAATTAGGAGAAAAGATAGAGTGGACTTCATCCGATGAAAATATCGTAACGGTGGAAGGAACGGCATATTATGCGAATGTTACTGCTCATTCTGCTGGTGTCGCTGAAATTATTGCGACAATTAAATCGGAAATAACCGGAGAAACTTTGTCTGTAACTAAACGTAAGGTAACGGTAGAAACATTTATACCTGTCGAAAAAATAGAATTGCGATTCGCATCTTCAGGAGAGTTGCTGCCAGAAGATGTCATAACGATGAACCTGAATGACAAGCTACAGCTTTCCGCTATTGTTAGGCCGGACAATGCCAGTTCGAAGGATTTGAAATGGTCTTCTAGTGATGAAACTGTTTTTTCTGTTAGTAATGCAGGAGTGATACAAGCAAAGGGTAGTGGTGAAGTGACTATTACTGTTTCAGCTGCGGGCAGTGATGCTTTAGCTTCGTGTCAACTTTCTTGTTCGTTTGAGTATGAAGGTGCGGCCTTTAAAAATAAGACTGTAAAATATAATTATAATGATGGTGCCGGAGAGTGGTTTTTGGAAATTCCTGTTGTTTTTAAACCAGCTAAGCCTGATTATATTGATATTATAGATGCTAGAGTTGAAGGAGATTTAGCGGATCGTTGGGGATTTGGCGGTTTTGACGGTGAGAATTTAGTTTTGGACTGTTATGATGATACTCAAGGGACAGGAACACTTATAGCGACAGTCCAGGACTCGCAGACAGGGGAAACGAGTGAAATCTCTTGTCTTCTGTGTAGTGCAAATGATTTAACTAAGTTCGAATTGGAAAAAAGTTCATTGTTTATGAAAACCGATGAAACTTTTCATTTAAAACCTCAAATAGAGTGGGGAGACGTAGAACCTGTAAAAGTCTTATATGTTTCATCGGATGAAACGATAGCTTCTGTTGATGATGGAGGATTGGTTACGGCCCATAAAGAAGGGAAAGCAAATATTGAAGTATATCTTGAAAATGGTTTGGCTTCTACAGAATGTCAGATAACTGTTGCAAAAGTTGCTGCTGCCAGATTAACAATTCTTGTACCAGATAGAATTGTGAAAGTGGGACAAAATGAAAGGTTTCAGTTCACCACAAAGGTTTATCCTGATGATGTTAGTTTCTCTTCGGTTAAATGGAGTGGTTCTACTTATATTGATGAAAATGGTTTATTTCAATGTCGCAATATGTCTAAGCATACAATCATAGCAACATCGGAAGATGGTCAAGCGTCTGACACGTGTATGGTTTATGTACAAGGAGAAATACCTCTAGAATCCTTTAGTGTAGAACCTAAAGATATATTATGGGATATAAATGATGGACAGGTTTATGATTTGCGTTCTAAATTTAAATTTAATTATTATCCAATGAATGCGTCTTGCGCTTCTAGTACAATGCTTCCTGAAATGGTTATCGAAGATGAGGATATTATTACTTATGTAAAACCGGATCCCTCAGGATTGAACGGAGGTTATAAACCATCAAAGGTTGGAACAACAGGAGTTGTGTTTGAGGCGATAGATGGCGGTTTTAAAGATTCTGTTCAAATCCATGTGACTGATAAGAGCTTAGGGGTTTGGGGTGTGACTTTAGAGTCTTCTCAAAGAGTAGCGGCTATTGGTGAGCATTTCACTTTATCTTATGAAGTACAAACTGATCCAACAAAGCCGGATGTGGAAAAAAGTGTGACATGGACTAGCAGTGATGAAAATGTTGCGACAGTTAATTCTAAAACAGGAGAGATCCAAGCATTAGCTGACGGTGAAACGGCAATTCGAGTGAAGACTGATACTGGTGGGTTTGTTGCGACGTGTACATTGTCTGTGGGAAAGGGTATTATAAAAGTGACAGGTGTTTCTTTAAATCAAGATCGGCTGGAGTTGCTAATAGGGCGTTCTGCTCAATTAATAGCGACAGTTCTTCCGAAAAATGCTAAAACAAAAACTGTAAACTGGTCAAGTGATAATCGATTGGTTGCGGAAGTCGATGAAGATGGCAATGTTTCCGCATATGAGGAAGGAACTGCTACGATCACGGTAACAACCCTTGATGGAGGCTATACAGCTACTTGTAAAGTGATTGTTTCTGCGGAACTGGAAAAACCGGGGGCAAATGTTACGGGTGTTAGCCTAAATGCGTCTTCTTTGTCTTTGAATAAAGGTGAGGAGGCTGTATTAGCAGCGGTGGTATCTCCATCCAGTGCGATTAATAAATCAGTAACTTGGAGTTCTTCGGATGCCACGGTAGCCACAGTAACTAACGACGGTACGGTTAAGGCCGGTATCGCCGGTGTAGCTACAATTACGGTGACAACAGATGAAGGTGGTTATACCGCTACTTGTGAAGTAACGGTAATAGATCCGAATTTGGAAAACCCCGTGGTTGAAGTAAAAGATTCCACGGCTATATTAACATTCCCGAAAGTTCCGGAGGCTACTTTCTACGAGGTGTCTGTTTATAAGTACGTAAATGGGATACCTGTATTATTTGGTGTTTACACGGTTGATGCAGAGGGTAATATCCTTACTGGCTTGATGAGTGAGCTTCGTTCTGGGGAACAAGAAAAGATCAAGGTCTCTATTCCTGAATTAGATGGAAGTTCAGAATATATCGTAAAAGTTACAGCAATCAAGGAAGGTGATGGTAGGCAAGAGATATTAGGAACATTCTATAGTGAGCCATTCTCCACATCCGGTCCGGTGGGTAATGAGGCTATCGGTGTTGGTGAAGCGATGATTTATTACTATGAAGGTCAATTGCATTTGAATAATCTGGAAGGTTATTCTTGCTATATTGTAAATATGAATGGCGCTATATTGGATCTTTTTAAGATATCGGGAATTAACGAGTCTCATCCAATCCAATATTCAAGAGGTGCTTATATTATAGTAGTGGTAAAAGATAATGATCGGATGAGCAAGACGATCGTTGTTAAATAAATAATGTATTAACAAATTAAACATTGATGAGCATGAAAAAGCTTTATCTTTTTCTCGCATTAATCTTAATGGCGGGAAGTATCAGCGCACAGCGTATGGTACAAGGTGTGTTACGTTCGGATTTACCGGCGGAAAAACAGAAAGCGGCTTTGATGTCCGCAAGGAGTAACCGTACTTTTTCTTTTGACAGTATTGATTTCTGGGTAGGTGATGGTGAAAACCGTGCGGCTATAGTTTTGACTTGGCATGACACTGATAAAACCATACCCGATAATATGGTATGGGGATATCGATGGTCTGCTGATGTAGATACCATTTCTGGATTGAGCCTATTTGAGTCTGTGATGAAAGCTGATCCCCGTTTGGTTGGATTGGTTCAATATACAGGTTCAATGGGTTATACGATTAATGGCATTGGATACTGTGAACCAAGAGCGACTTCAATGCAAATATCTTTTCAGTTAGACAGCGCTAAAGCTCATGTTAGTTATACTTATCCAGATAATGCGGCAACACTTGCAAGAACTGCTATAAACCAAGGAAAATCATCAGGTGTTATTTATCATCCATTTGGTTCAAATGGAACAAGTTATCCTGCTTATGATTATGACTATTGGGTGGCTACGGCTACGGCAACTAACCACTGGTTCGCTGGTTGGTATTCCGGTTATTGGAGTTATTTCGTTCGTGATTCCTATACTCAAGATTTCTCTTATTCCGGATACGGGGCATCAAGCCGAAAAGTCCAGAATGGTACTTGGGATGCTTGGAGCTGGAATAGTTTTATGGGAACGACATCGGGAACAGAACCGGGTGATAATTTAGTAGCGGCAACTCCTATCATTTGGCTTAATAAGAAAGCTATTTCTTTGAGTGGAAGTGGAACCTATCAATTAGTTGCGTCTGTACAATCTGCTTATGCTTCTTTAACGGGTGCGGTATGGTCTTCTAAGAATACTGCTGTTGCGACAGTTGATCAAACGGGTAAAGTTACGGCTGTAGCTCCGGGTACAACTGAAATCAAATTAATTACAGCTAATGGTAAATATAACACGTACTGTAAAGTAACCGTAACCGGTACAGCCACGAAATCAGCGGCCGCAACCGCAAACATCTCTTATTCCGACAATTCCTTGCATGTAAAAGATCTAGCCGGTTATACCGGTTACATCACGAACACCGCAGGTTCTGTAGTATCTACTTATGTGATCACCTCTTCTGATGACGTGAAAACAGTAAACTTGAATAAAGGTGTTTATGGCTTTACAGCGGTAAAAGGTACAGAGAAAGTCTCTGTTAAGTTTGTCGTGAAGTAAATCATCTCTTGATTTCGCTAGAGCGCTCTCTCTTACTTATGAGAGTACTCTAGCGTTACAGATTCCGTGAAAGATGTATGATCTTACGGCGATAAGATTATACATCTTACAACGGTAAGATCATACATCTTATAATGGTAAGATCATATATCTTTTATCGAACTACAAGCTAGCTTTTGGATTAATTTGCGTTCCTTGCGACGATCCCGGAGTATATCACCATAATACCATGCCATTGTTTTTTCATTGAAAGCTTCACGTGTAGCTGTACTGTGTTCCCTGTATTATAATGTATGTAGTTGCTGATTTTTTTATTTCTTTACAAGAAAATTTTCTTTTCATATGATCGAATATAAAAGCTACGATTATACAAGAACCATCCCTGTGGATGATTATATCTTACGTTATCGGGATGAGCGGCGTTTCATGGCCTATTGCCGGGAGTGTCGTAGGTATGGAAACAGTTGGAGTTGTCCGCCTTTTAATGATTCGGAGGACTATTTATCCGGGTTTCGGAATCTATTGATTGTTTGTACGCGGATAACTCCCGTTGTATTGGATGTACCGGATGCGGTGGAAGCGGGGCAAGAGTTGATGCACCGGGAAAGGAGCCGATTGGATAAACGTCTTCTTGCGTTGGAGGAGGAATATAATGGACGGGCGTTTTATGCCGGTAGTTGTATCCTTTGCCCTTGGGAAGAGTGTACACGTAGATCTGGTAAGGCTTGCCGCTATCCTTCGCGGATCCGTCGTTCCCTTGAGGCCTGTGGGTTCGATCTGGGACGTACTACCTCGGAGTTGTTCGGTATAGAGATGAAGTGGTCCGAGAATCGGAATTTGCCGGAATATTTACTTCTGGTTAGTGGATTCTTATCTGATAGGGAAACCCCGATTTGGTAAGTTAACTTACTTTGCCATTTAAGTTAACTTACTTCGTCGATGGAGTTAACTTACTTTGCCGATGAAGTTAACTTACTTTGTCGATGAAGTTAACTCCGTGAAATGGAGGAGTGGTACGGCTAGGCTTTATTTATTCGGTAACCTCCCAGCATTTCCATCCTTTATTGGCGCAGATATATACAATGTACGAGCGTACATTATATATAGGGAATTTCAGTTTGGTATCCTTGGCGTAAGCACGTACTTGCGCCACGTCCTCGGGGCGGGGATCGTTTAGCGCCAGCATGTGTTCGGCCTCTTTCGCCTTGAAATACTTGAATTCCACGACGCGATCGTCTTTGTAATAATCCGTGCTGGGTATGCCGGTCATCTCGAAATCGGAGCGGCCCGCCGAGTTGTTCTGTTCGATGGCGAACGTATAGTAACTACTCAAGTAGCGTGAGCAAAGCTCGAAGAAGGAGCAACGGATGAAGTTCTCGTTGATCTTGTCGAATACCTGCGCCGGGAACTGCCCGAGATACTGCTCGAAGTAGTTTTGTACCAACGGTTCGAAACGGCGGTCTTCCGTGAAGCGTTCGTAGGTGGGTACATAACGGGGAGCGCCACCTTCTATATGGTTCATCTCGTTGTAATAGTCCATGTAGATGCTGCGCATCGTGAGGTTGGGTAACACCATACGGTAATTATTCCTCAGCGTGGTCATGCCCAGATAGAAGAGGCTGACGGGATAAAAGGTCTTGTCGAAGAACTTCTTCTTGTTGAACTTACTGGATAGGTCGGCGATGTTGTAAGATAACTCATCATTGATAACCAAAGCATCAAGCATTTCTTTTGCGTTTTCCATGGATAGGGTCAGACGACGGATCCAGCTGATATCGGTACGCAGGTTCTCATCGACCAGTTCAGAGGGGATAAAGCCATTCAGCGCCGCGAAGTTCTTAAAGAAATAAGTCAATATCGTAGAGTTGAACAAAGGCTCGGCTCCCGGACGGAAACGATAACCATCATAATTATTTACGATGAGTTGCCAAAGCTCCTCAAAGGAGTCTTGCCCCATACCATATTTGTCGATGACATACCTTAGGTAAGCGTTGGCCTCCTCATAGGTAAATCCCAGCATATTTAGGAAGCGTGGCTGCAAGGTGAGGATCTCCGCTATATTGTACCCGCTCGTCAGGTCGTCCATCGTTACGGGAAGGACACCCGTGCAGAAACAAGTTCGGATACTGCCTTCGCCAATACCTTTCTTTATTACCTTGAAGAAGGTACGCAGGAAGCTGTCCTTCGTGGTTACTTGCTCATAGAGCGGATCCTTATAGGCGGTTAATAATTGATTGGTGAAATTATCATATTCGTCTATCAATATGTAAACCTTCGGGAGGTCATGCTCACGGGCATACCCCAAGGCCTCTTCCAGCATTTGGGAGGCATTGCCTTTGGTGGTAAACTGGAAGTCTTGGAACAAGTCCCGGTTATGTGTTACCATGATTTCTACCGGTGAACAGTTCAAGAGGTTGAAATTCCGCTCCAACCCCTCCATGTCATCTGCCATGGCCATAGCGGAGAAATCATAGCGCACGATCATGTAGCGGCTATGTTCCTCCGTCGGGTGTTCCCCGATCCAAGTGCCGCCGAACAATTCCTCGAAACGATCGGCCTTGGTGCGATCGTAGTAACAGGCAAGAGTGGAAACGAGTAGGCTTTTCCCGAAACGACGGGGACGCAGGAAGACCGGGGCGTTGTAGTTCTCCAATCCGGGGATAAAGCTCGTTTTATCCACATAATAGAACTTACGCTCCCGTAAATCTATAAAATCCGCTACCGCATAAGGAATCGTTATTCGTTCCATGACATTTCTTTTTTCGTATATTACACAATACTACAAATATACGAAAATTCCTTATGCGATGAGATTTCCTGGACTTATGTTTTCCGGAAAGGGTATTGTTTCTGCCGATGGCGAATAACCCAAATGTAAAAACCAGTGAAATAGAGAAACGGTACGGCTAGGCTTATGAGGATCCATAGGATTCTGGAGAAGTGCCCGAGGAAAGTGCCGAAGTGGACAAAGTACATGGAGCGGACAAGCTTCTCGGCGGCCGGTTTGTCTTTCCATAGGTTTGTGGCGACGACCTTTCCAGTGATAGGATGGATGTAGATATGGTTGCTTCCCGTTCTTTCGAAGTCCCCTTCCTGATACATCCGTACGGAGAAGACAGACGTGTTGTCTTTCGGGAAGAAGATCATTGTCGGGGTTCCCTCTTTGAACTCTTCTTGGGCGGTCGCTAAAACGGAATCCAATGATACCCAATCACCTGTGTATTTATCTGTTTTTGGTGCCGGTGCGACTGCTTTTCCTGCGGATATGGATTCAAAGAAAGATTGATATTCTTTCTTGAACCCGAAATAGGAGCCGGTAAAAGCGATGACCAGCAAAAAGAGGGATGTACATATACCTATGATGGAATGCGACTTGAAAAGCTTGGCTCTCAAGCCCATCTTTCGGTTCACGGAGAAGATACGACGCTTGGGTAATAATAGAAAGCCGGAGAGAGTTAGGAAAATCAACAGGAATCCCGATAAGGCGACGATGGTCGCTCCTTGCTTTTTCAATAGCAGGTTCACGTGAAAGTCGTATAACCATTGAAAAACCTTATGCCGGTATCTGTCCACTCCCGTAACTTCCCCTGTATAGGGATTGACATAGATCTGGATACGGCCTTTCTCATCCGGGAATGTAGTACGAAAACTGTAGGCGCAATCCTCGCCTCCGTATAAGACCATATTATTGATCTTAGCTTGTGGATATTCGTGCCTTACGTTCTCTAGCAAAGTTTGCGGCGACACGGTTCGGGAGGCTGGCTTGACAAAAGCGATATCCTTGACAGATAGTTTTTCAAGTTCCGGCTTGTACACGATCGCTGTGCCGGAGAGGCATATTAGGGTTATTATTAGCCCTAATATGAGTCCGGTGTATAAATGTAACTTTACTATGATCTTTCTAATGATCGAATTATGCGACATGTCTTGTGCCTTTTTTAGAAGTTGACCGCTAGCATAACCATCAGCGTCCTGGCCGAGCCGGGGAATAAAAGATAGTTCCCTTGGGATCCGGTATAATATTCTTGGTTGAATACGTTTTTCAAGTTCGCCGAGATCTTGTAGAAACTGCGCTTGTAAGCCACGAAACAGTCAACCAGATGATAGGCGTCCAGATCGATCGTATGTGCCATGTTTCCGTAGGATTTACCTTGGAAGTACCAACCACCGCCGAAAGATAAGCCTTTAACCGGGCCTTTACGGATTAGGTAGGAGGTCCATAGGTTGAACTGGCTTGGTGAGATATTGGCCAGTTGCGTACCTACGGGATAGGTCTCGTCGTTCGTTTTCGTTACCTCGGCATGCGTATATGCGTAATTGAAGGCTACGCTCCAACTGGGAGTGATCTCTCCGTTTACCGAAAACTCTATACCTTTGCTGGTCTGCTTGCCGATCAGTATCTTATATTCCTCGTCTTCTGGGTCTATCGTCGGCAAGTTGGTCTTCGACAAGGTATAGAAGGCTAGGCCGGTGCTCAAGCGATCGTTGAAGAATGATTTCTTGACTCCCGCTTCCCATTGTTTAGAGGTAATCGGGTCGAATGCCTCGCCATCCTTCGTTTGCCCGGATTGAGGGACAAAAGACTGACTGTAGGTAGCATATAGGCTCAAGTCGGGCATGGGCAGATAAACAAGACCCACACGAGGCGAGATGGCAAGGTTGTTTTCATCCGTTTTTTTATCCTTAATATAATTATCTTGTTTATCGTTCACCCAGTCCGCACGGGCACCAAGCAATAACTTCCATTGATCGGAAAAGCTTACTTGGTCTTGTAGATAGATTGCGTAGGTACGTTGGGTGATACGTAAGTCTGTACTCTGTTCCATCTCGAAATCAACTGGTTCTTCGGAATATTCCGGATGAACATAACTAATCGGGGTGTACATATTCCCTTTTACTTTCCTTCGGTTGGTAAGCCATCCGTATTCCAAGCCCGCTATTACTTTATGCTGGATGAAGCCCGTCTTGAAGCTGCCGTTCAATTCCTCCAATACATTGGTATAATTGATTTTTGCGTCCCAATGTGCCAAACGGCGGGTAATCGTGCTGTCCTTCTGAGGGGTTTTCATCTGGAAATACAGACGATCCTCATGCGTGAAATATTGGCGGGCGGAACTTCTGAATGACCAGTTCTGGTTGAAACGGTGGGTCAACTGGAAACCAACGCTATTATTGGTAAACTTGCCATAGGCCCACGGTTCGCCGAGGAATGTCTTGAATCCGTTATTTATCACCTCATTGTTGATATGCAAAACGCCCGGATCCTGTGTCCTTTTATCCCGGAAGATATCGGCATCGATATTAAGGGTGGTCTTGCGTCCTAAGTCAATGTCGATGACTGGGGTGATGTCGTATCGTTTGCTGTTTTGCGGTTTCCTGAATTTGTCGGCATCCTCATACATTCCGTTCAAGCGGTAACGGATGGTCTTTTTGGCGTTCAGCGGGCCGGAAATGTCGATAGAGGCTTGCTTATAGTCGTAACTGCCGTATCTGATCGTAGCGCCATACCGGGGCGTATATAAGGTCGGCTTGGTGATAAAGTTGATGATACCTCCGGGCTCTACCGCTCCATAAAGGACAGATGCCGGGCCTTTGAGGATCTCTATACGCTCGATACTGGATAGCGCGTCGTTCGAGAACTTTAGGTATCGTACCCCGTTCCTGAAATAGTTACGGGAGTTTGTCATGGAGAAACCACGGGAAGAGAAGACCTCGTTGATGTTGGAAGCCTCGCCGGAAGGTCCGCCTTTCACGCCGCCCAGGTTCCTTACGGCCTCGGTCATGGTGGTAGCCTGTTGGTCTTCCAATAATTTCCGGGTCGCTATGCCTACGGTTCCGGGTATTTCCATCACGGGGATATCCATACGGGTAGCCGAATTAGCGATGTCGGAGTTATAACTCTGTGGTTTTGCCCCGACGATATCTACCTCGGGTAATCCTAATAGTTTGTAAGATAACTGAATCTCCATCTCGTAATTTCCTTCTCCCGCGGGAATATCCCGGATCGCCGAGACGGTGTTGTAACTGTTGGTGATTAGTACGTGGTCCTTCGTGTCCTTTAGTGATAAGGAGAAATACCCATCCGTATCTGAAATAACCCGTATATCCGTACCCTTAATGTAAATGACAATGTTCGCCATCGCCTTGTTGTCTTCATCTACGACCGTACCGGATATGACTCTGGAACTTCCCTCGGATGGCCTACTTTGAGCGACCGTCCGGGTGCCACACAAAACAATCCCGCTAACAATTAGCAGGAACAAATAAAAGTGTCTCATAATGTATAAAAATTAATTACGCAGTTTACATCTCTAATGTAATCGTTCCACTAGTTCCCCAAATCCCGGGAGAATCTATTTCTTTTTTTATCTGGCAGGTTTCCTGACTAACCCGGAAAGCGACCTTCCCATCTTTAGAAAAGACAGTGGCATGAAGAAGCTTTCCTCTTTACGGGTTTTACAGTAGCGGGCTCTGTTCCGGAATCTAACCGAAATTCCCTTTTATAGACTTGCAGAATGCAACGTCTATCACCAAGACATCACAAAAGTATAGTATTGATAGGGCTTTTTTTTATGAAATATGTTAAATATATTGAACGTGTTAAACAATTTGGCATATCCTTATGCGATAGTTTTTCCCGGACTAATCTTTATGGAAAAGTTTTTTCACCATTCAATGAACTTTCCTCTTTCCCGGCGCTTTTCCAGTTCCTCTTGTAAATGTCGTTGGCGATCTTTGGCGATGTAACGACGGGCGAAGATGTTCGGGACAGCTACACCGAGTGAGATACAAAGAATGATGAGTGCGGAATTGATCCCGTTGAAGAATGCGTTGGTAACCTCACCGACTACTCCGTGCAGGTTTATAAACGCCAGTAATGAGCGATACATGAGGACTCCCGGAATCATAGGAATGACAGATGGAATCGTCAATACGTGATTGGGAACATGGCACCAATGAACCGCTTTCACTGCCAGTACACTGACTACGAAGCTTCCCATAAACGAGCCGATCACAGGACCATAACCTAATTCGAAGTTCACAAAGTTACGGGTACATACCGCAATGATACCTCCTACGGCTACCACCCATAATAATCGGCGTTGAATATTGAATATCATGGAGAAGCCTATGGCGGAGATAGCTGCCGCTAATGCATATATGTAGTACGGGTCATGTGGAACCATATTTAATTCACTGAACTTATGATCTATCTCGACATCATTCATGACAAGTACCCGCATGGCGAATGCGATACCGAAAGTCATGGCGGCTACCATCATGACCGTATTGGAGGCCCGGGTGATGCCGACAAGCAAATGATTGTCTAGCATATCATCCACGAAGTTAATCAAGGGTACGCCCGGCACGATAAATAAAGCGCAGGCTAATAATGGATGATAAGGAGTGTCGGATAGCCCGGAGAAGGAGGATGCGTATGCCAAGCAGGTGGATACGAAAGCGGCCGCGGCGATACTCATATATACGTTAAGTCCAGCCTCGACACAGCGGGCCCGTACCCTAAACCCGACGAAAGCGCAAATGGAAGCGAATAGGAATGCCATCCAGTCGCATCCGAATAGCTTACAGAATCCTCCGCATGCGAATCCCGCTCCGATAGCTACGATATAAGGGGTATAATTCCGGGGTTGGTGAACGATCTTCTCCAGTTCTTCCTCATATTTATCCAAGGAATAATCTTGCTCGATCGCCCGCCATGAAAGCTTGCTTACCTGTGAGATTGTCGTCATGTTAATGCCATGCTTCTCGCATTTCTGGAATTTGGAGAATGAGTTTCGCTCATCGCTTACGTTTACCATGATCATGGTCCACCGGATATCGATATGCAACTTCTCCTCGGGGATCCCCATAAAGGCGGCAACTCGTTTCATGTTTCGCTCGATACGATTCGTGTCGGCGGCGCTTTCCATCAACAACTTTCCTGTACGGAGCAAAAGATCCAGTTTGCGCCGTAACAACAATACTTCCTTGTCTGTCATCATTTTCTTTTTGTTCTTATATTGTCTGTGTATCCTATGTCCTAACCCACGAGGACATGAATCTGAAATGAATGGCAGGTCTTCTGACTAGCTCCCATCCTAATGCCTTCCCGACCCTATCGCGTCAGTGGCGAAAGTAGTATTAGAATGTTCAACAGAGCTTCACAGCAGCGGGACTGTCCCGGATTCTCACCGGATTCCCTTTTAATCCGTACGCCCGAATAGGCACTACGGAACCAATTCGGGCGCAAATGTACGGAATTTTTTTTATATTTACTTCTTAATCATCCGTAGAGACTCTGTCTTTCCTCCGGTTATGATACGGATGAAATAGAGGCCTTGGGATAGATCGCTTACGTTGATGGATTCTCCGGGATTGATCGTGGATTTCCGGACCATTGTTCCGCGAGATGTATAGATCTCTATCTTCGCCGGGGTATCGATATTGATTTGTATCGAGTTAACCGCCGGGTTCGGATAGATTTTCAAGGTCGGCTGCGAGACCTCTTCTATGCTTGTCGGTGCTTCTTCGGTTGTTACGACCATGTTCTTGGTGACGATCTTTCCGTTCGAGTTGAAGCGGACGGTTATTGTAGCCTTCTGATATTCCTTGATATCTGAGGTCGTACTGATGATTAAGGAGTCATTACGAACGATCGCGTTAATCGGGCTGGAGGGAGTAACGGATGAGACTGATTTTACGATGGCGGCATCCATATTGTCCTCATCGGTCACCATATTGCCTAAAGCGAGTTTATAGACTGGCTTTTCCTCGGTTAATACGATAGAGGAAGGGAAACCGGAAGATACTACCGGTGCGGCGTTATCCGGGAAAACCGGGATAGCCGGGAACCAATAGTTGACGATCATCGAATATTCTTGTACCACTTCGCCTTTGTTATTTATACGAGCTAACATGTGCGTAGGATCTTGGAACTCATGATACAAGAAGGTGTATAGCTCGTCGGTTTTTGGGTTAAGGCGAAATCCGGTTCCGTACAAGCGCCAATCCCAGTCCTGTTTTCGGAGGTCGATTAGCTGGAAGAATTGTTTCTTGTCAATATCATACCCACAGATTTGATACCCCGTGAACCAACTGCCTTCTTTCGGTTGTCCGTTCCAGTAAATCTTATTTTCTTTGGCACTGGCGCAGAAACCGTCGGCGGTCCATGCGTACCAAGAGTTTGGAACGACACCGATGGTCTCGCTTAACGGGATCTTTACCGTGTCCACCTTAAAGGTATAGGGGTTCAAGTTCAGCATATATTCCAAGGCGGAACCATCCCCGGCCGTATTCTGGGTCATGCTGATCCAGAGCGTACCATCCTTGGATTGAACGATAGAGCCGAAACCTCGTTGAATCTCCTTCTCTAGCCCTTTTACAGTCTCTTTCTCGATCGGGGCGGCGATGGTACGGATAATTTTATCGGTTTTCGGATCTATTATTAATAAACCATATTGTTGATGGACGGCAAAGACAAGGTCGTTAGCACGTACCATGGTACCGATCTGGGCATAATACAACTCACCGTATCCATCGGCGTTCGGATTTCCGGAACCTTCTATTTGTTTGCCGATCGCCATCTTATCGCTATCGTAGATCCAGATACCGTTGCTGGTTCCTATATAGCCTTTGTGCTCGTCTACCGGAAGATAGGAACGGCCGTCGGCTATGGATTTGCCCTCGGCGTTTTGGGCGATATACTTGAATTCCTTGATCACCTTCATGGTCTTGGCATCGCATACGGCAAACCGGCTTCCGGTGATTTTTGCCCCGGGATCTCGTTCTTGCTTAGAGACTAGGTAGAACTTATCGCCATAGATCGTACCGAATTGCGTGGTACATCCTAACTCATGCCCCGGATTCTCGGTCTGGAAGACACGATAGTGCCATTCTCCATCTTGAGTAAGGAAATTGACGGTACTGTTCTGATGGCCGTACCAATCCTCGTTTACGATAAATGTACCTTGACTGTAATCCATATCCGTGGAACGCAGGATGGAAGATTGTGACGGTACATCCCTCATTTGGACCCGATCGATGCCGGCGGCGATCCATGAGGTATTGCCTTGGGCCATTAGGCCGCTCGTGGCGAACGTACAGAGAAGTAAGGTAATCGTCTTTTTCATAAGCCTTTTATTTTTAAGATTGCTTGATCATATTGTAATTTCATTTGTTCGCTTACCGGATCGGGTACGATGATGGAAGGGGTGGCGATGTGTAAATCCTGCGCACGGATAATCTCCGTCGAGGTCTCTCCGATCCAACCGCAATATTGGTTTACCGCCGTGTATACCTTGATAAAGTCCACGCCGGGTAATTCCACCTTATTGCCTTCCGCGTCCACGGCCCATTCGATATCGAAGCTGTTCAGATCCTTGTAATCGTTCGGATGGTTATCCACGTATCCCCATGGATACGAATAGAGTACGTAGTATTTACCCGTATCACTCTCGTCCGTAGCGTTATCCTTTAACCGGGTACCGGAGAAAGTCAAGGAATTCTCTTCAATCCATTTCGGATAATAACTTTGCGTATGATATATATTTTTCGCTATATAACCGGTATTGCCTTGATTATCTTTCCATGGTACATAAGTAGCGTCACTCCATTGCTGGCCCATGTCTGGCTCGGGGATCTTGTTGGGATCTGGACGATCATAGGTAATGCGATAATTCTTGATGGTTTCCGGTTTATAGTATTCACTACCGGCCAGTTCGTACCATTCATCGTCCGGTAAGCCGTTCAGGTTCGTGTCGAAAGAGACCATGACAATACCGGGCTCGCAGCTGCCTCCCTTTTTCTCTTGATATTCCGGCAGGTCGGAATAGAAAGAGTTCCCAAGGATCATAAAGTCCTTCTTCCCTTTGACGTTGATGACCGTATGGTCGAAGCCGAAGATAACGTATCCTCCGTATCCTCCGAGGGAGATCATCACGTCATTCGTACCGGAGATATTCTCCTCTACCTTTTTCAGTATGGTTTCTTTCGTATCGCCTTCCTCGTATTCGGGCATCGTATTGACGAACTGACCCGGTGCGGGACAAAAGTCGTATACCTTGGATAGGTAAGGACTGTACTCTATATCCTCCTGCATCACCTCGAAACGAAAATCGTGCTTATAGGGGGTCTCCTTATCGATGATCTCGAAGGTCATCTGATAGGTGCCCGTATCTTTCGCAAGGAAGATATAAGAACGTTCGGTAGATACGAGAGAGTCCGTCCCGTTCCGGTGCAGTGTCCACCGATACTCGTCGCCGGTAAAGGCCGGGCTGAGTAGATAGGTTTTCATGCGGGGCAGATAATAGACATCATCGATACCCAAGCTAACCATCTGTATCTTGTCTTGGGTACAGGATAGAAATGCTAGGAAACCTGAAATGAATAGATATAAAACTTGTCTCATAACGCTGTTCTATTTATAAAGGAAAACCATATGGGCGGGGATATCCCCGGTACGTACGCCCCATTTTCGTATCCCGTTCTTATCGTAGCAATAGAGGGTCCCGCTGGATACGTAATTCTTGGCATCGGTGACGAAGATGTCTTTCGTATAGGGATGGACCATGATCCCGTATGGGATACGAATGTCTTTCTCGCTACCGTCGGTGATAAAGTTCGTGCTGATCACCTCTTTGGTACGGACATCTATGATTCCGTACGAGATGCTGTTACTCTGCGTGTTCACGTTCCATTCCGTACTGTAATAGAAAAGGGAATCTCCGCTGATGCAAAGGTTAGAGCAAGGGATATTCAGGGTATCGGTAACCACCATCTCGTTATATCCTTTTCGTTTTTCCAGTACATACAGGTTGGAATGTACCGTATCGTAATCTCCCCGGGAAGTTACCCATAATTTACCGTATTTGTCCGCACGGATACGATGCAGATTGATCCCTACCGGAATCTTTTGAACTTGCTTGAAACGGTTTAGCTCGATTACGGAAACCGTATTGTCGTACTCCGGGGCACGATATCCTCCGGAATTCGCTACGTAGATATATTCACCCAAAATCTCCAACTCATCCGGTTGGTAACCGACTATGACTTTGGCGTCTACTTTCAGGCTGGTCGTGTCTACCCGGTATACGGCTCCTTGTGGGGCGTTCGGGTCGATTTGCACCGGGCCGACATAAGAGGTTACATAGGCGTTTCCCCGGTAAAAACGGATGTACCGGCAGTTGGGAATGTCTATTTGCGTGATCCGCTCGCAAGTCCGGGCATCCAGTACTTCTACTTTATGGGAACAATTGACTACGACATAAAGCTTGCTTCCGTAAATCTGGATATCGTTGCCTACATCGCCCAGCTCCTTGACCACGTTCGGGTTCCGTTCCGAGTAGAGGTTACGGATATAATAACCGTTCACGTAATCCAGATAATCCAGCGTACATTTATTGCTTCCCATATTCCCTTCGTTCACCAAATACATCCCTTGAGGATTCGCCTCGGGATGGATACCGTCGGAAACCAGCTCGTATTCCGAGGGAACTACGATCTCGATCTTGCGGCAGGATGAAAAAGCGCAACCGATCAGGATACCTATTATATATAATGTATATCTTTTCATATCTCGATGGTTAAAGACACTTTGTAATTTCGCTTCGGCATCGGATAATTCAGGATCACGTCGTAATCTTGGCTTAACAGGTTGTTTACCTCCACGGCGGCCTTGATAAGCCCGAACTTGAATTTCAAATCTTTCGACAAGGAAATATCGCTGGTATACCAAGGTTGCGTATAATTGTATTTGATATTTTCCTGCTGGTTATACCGCTCTCCCACATAGATGAAACTGTAGTTGAGGTTCCATCCCTTGAAGGAGGCTTGCGCGATGGCGGAACCGCTGTGCCAAGGGATATAAGGGATTTGATCTCCGTAATAGGTATCCGAGGGATCCGTGAAGTCTTGGGCCTTTTGATAGGTGTATTGTATTCGTAGCGTGACGAATAAATCTTTTACCGGATTGACGGTCGTTTCCGTGCTGACATCTATGCCTTTGATTTCTACCTTACCTAAATTCAACATAGTCCAACGGAATTGCTGGCCTTTGGGATAAGCGATGATCTTGTCTTTCACCTTGTTGAAATAACCATCCGCCTGTATCTTGAAGCGATAGAAAAGATGGTTCTCCCATGTTTTCGTGTAAGCGAAGCCGGCATCATATTGGGTTACATATTCCGGGTTTAATTTGGAGTTTCCCATATCGGCGTAATATAAATCGTTGAAGGTAGGCATACGGAAGATCCGTTTATAGAAAGCGCGTACATTAAAGTCTTGTTTCTCAAACGGCTTGTAGGAGGCGAATACGGCGGGTGTAAGGATTTGCCGGGCTTCCGGTGTGGGGCCTTCTTTTACACGGTCGTTGATAAAGGTCGCCAGTCCGCTGGCCTGTAATTTTACTTTCCCTAACCGGAGCGCCGTGGCGACCGAAAGGAGGTTGGTGAAGCGTTCCGGGTAAACGAATCCGTACATATCGGCGTTCATCTTGTTCCATTGCAAGTCGTAAGAGGCGGATACATCCCAGTTTGAGAGGATGGAATAGACATTCGCGGAGGATAGGTAAATCTCTCGTTGCTTATACAGGTTATCTACATGAATCAGCTTGTCGTCGTTATTCACATAATGCGTACGGTAGAATGCATATTTCGCGTTCACCTGTGTCTTGAATTTGCTATTGATTTCTTTGATATAGGAGCCTTGCATGAAAGAGTTCGTATCCCATACCCGTTCACCACGTCTCCATACGTTGTTTACGATGGCTCCCGGGATTCCTCGTTCGGAATTGTAGTTGTAGAACTTAAGATTCCAAGTACCGTCGCTCATCTTGCCATAAAGTCCGGCCTCTAGGCGGGTGGCGTTGATATCCCCGTTTTCCCGGACGGCGGTCGTATCGTAAGCGATCTCTCCGGCAGGGTTGATACGGCGGTAACGGAATTTGTATTTACCGCTTCCGCTTAACCATTCGGCGCTGAAAGAGGTGGCTACGTTTTCTGATATCTTATATTCGAACAGCGCCGAGGGGTTGATAACATCGAAAGAACCGACTTTCATCGTGGCACGGATATTCGTTGTTTTTCCATCTTCGAAACGAGGACGACGAGAACGCAGATAAAGCGTACCGGCCGCGCCGAAATCTTTCGCGGATTGGAAGATATCGCTCTTCTGGCCATTGTATAAAGAAATCTCCTCGATATTGTCCAAAGAATACATCCCGAGGTCTACTTGTCCGTTTTGTGCGTTGCTTAATTCGATGCCGTCGTAGAAAACACCCATGTGGTTCGTTCCCATACTTCGGATATTTACGGTCTTGATACCTCCTACGCCCCCATAGTCTTTCAATTGGACACCCGAGAAGTAGCGTAAAGCATCTGCTACCGTGTGACTGTTCAAATTTTGTAATTCTTTCCCCGATAGTTTTTGGGAAGGAATTACCTCTTTAAAGCTGAAACTCCGGGCCGTGACCGTAACTTCGTCCAAGTGCTGGATAGAGTCGAGTTTGCTTTGTCCATGGGACATACCTATCGCCAGCATCGATAATACGCAAGCAAGGTATCCCTTTCTAGCAAAGGATAACACCATTATTTAAAACCTGTTTAGAAAATGATTCGTACCAAGCCGCTCTGTCCTCGCGAGCGACTTCTCCCTAACTGGCAGGTCTTCTGACTGACTCCCATCCCGAAAGCCTTCCCGGCTATATTCTTATATACCAGTGGCGAAAGTGTTTCCAGAATGTTTGAAATAGAGCTTCACAGCAACGGGACTGTTCAGGAATTACACCTGATTCCCTTTTAATCCGTAACCCCGGTTGGGCGAAACGGAACCAATTCGGGACAAAGGTATGAAATCTTGTTAATATCCGGGCTATAATTGGAGAATTTCCTTAAATGAAAGGGTTGTACTTGTATTTCACGACTTCCTTTTTATTTAAAGACGCTTGTACGTCGATCAGCCGTTGGTTGCTGCTTCCCCGGAATAAAAGGCTCTCATCCCGAAGGGTTTGTTTGTAGCGGCCATCTACCAATACGTCGATATAGGACAACAAGGCGGCTTGTGCCGGATTCTTTATCAGGTCCTCGAATTTATATCCTGTGTAGCACCAGATCGTCTTTTGGCTTTTTTCCTTGATTGCCTTGGCTACCTCGGTGAAACCTTCCGGCTGGAACATAGGGTCTCCGCCGCTGAAGGTGACGTTGGCGAATTCGTCGGCCAATACTTTATCCACGATCTCTTCCGTTCTTACTATCTTCCCTTTATGGATATCCCATGATTCGGGGTTGTGGCAGCCCGGGCATTTGTTCGGGCAACCCGCCGCATAGATGGCGGTCCGGAATCCCGGACCGTCTACGGTGGTATCTTCGATGATATCTATGATAGACAACATGGTAATTGAAAATTAGTTGTGGGTGACACGGTCGTTTAGCTCGGATAGCTTGGCGTTGTTCCAACGGTCGGTGGTTCCTACCAGATAGCCGGTGATGCGTTGAAGTTTGTCCAAGTGTTTGCTGCCGCATTTCGGGCAGGCTTCCAGATTAGGGGTGGAGTTCTCGTAGCCACAATCCAGACAACGGTTACGGTTATGGTTTACGGAACCGTATCCGATATTGTATTTATCCATCATGTCCACGACACGCATGATCGCTTCGGGGTTATGCGTAGCGTCACCATCCATCTCTACGTAGAAGATATGGCCGCCACGAGTCAAATCATGATAAGGAGCTTCTACTTCTGCTTTATGACGGGCACTGCACTTATAATATACCGGAACGTGATTAGAGTTCGTATAATAATCCCGATCCGTGATACCGGGGAGCGATCCGAACTTCTTACGATCTTTTCCCGTGAACTTGCCGGACAAGCCTTCAGCCGGAGTTGCCAGTACGCTATAATTGTGTTGGTATTGCTCCGAGAATTGGTTGGCACGATCCCGGATATACGTAACGATCCTTACGCCTAAGGCTTGCGAATCCTTATCTTCGCCATGATGCTTACCGGTAAGGGCCACCAAACATTCGGCCAGTCCGATAAAGCCGATGCCCAAGGTACCTTGGTTGATAACGGAGGCAATCGAATCGTTAGGCTTCAATTTTTCCGAGCCTAACCATAAGGAAGACATCAACAACGGGAATTGCTTTGCGTAAGCGGTTTTCTGGAACTCCATACGCTCATGCAACTGACGAGCCGTAAGTTCCAGCATATGATCCAGTTTAGCGAAAAATAGGGCGATACGCTCTTCCTTGTTCTCCACTTGCATGCACTCGATAGCCAATCGTACGATATTGATCGTCGAGAAGGAGATATTACCTCGTCCGATAGAAGTCTTCGGTCCGAAACGGTTCTCGAATACACGGGTACGGCATCCCATGGTCGCTACCTCGTGGATATAGCGTTGAGGGTCGTCCGCATTCCAATCCTCGCTTTGGTTGAAGGTCGCGTCGAGATTCAAGAAGTTCGGGAAGAAACGACGGGCGGTAACCTTGCAGGCCAATTGGTAAAGATCGTAGTTACGGTCTTCCGGCAGATAGCTTACGCCTCGTTTCTTTTTCCATATCTGGATCGGGAAGATAGCGGTCTCGCCGTTACCTACGCCTCTGTAAGTGCTTTTTAATAACTCCCGGATGATGCAACGACCTTCCGCCGAGGTGTCGGTTCCATAATTGATGGAGCTGAATACCACTTGGTTGCCGCCACGGGAATGGATCGTGTTCATATTATGGATAAAAGCCTCCATCGATTGGTGTACACGGCTTACCGTGCGGTTGATGGCATGTTGTATGACGCGTCTATCACCGCTTAATCCATCCAAGGTCTGTGTCTGGTAATCGTCGATAGGCTTATTATATAAGTGGGAGAAATCCTGTCCGTATAAATCCTCTAAGGTCTTTACTTCCTCGATAAAGCTATTACGTACGTAAGGAGCTAGGTAGAAGTCGAACGCCGGTATCGCCTGTCCGCCATGCATCTCGTTTTGGGCGGTCTCTAGAGAGATACAGCCAAGGATGCTTGCGGTTTCGATTCGTTTAGCCGGACGTGATTCGCCATGACCGGCGGAGAACCCGTATTTCAAGATGCGATCCAACGGGTGTTGTACGCAGGTCAAGCTTTTAGTCGGATAATAATCTTTATCATGAATATGGAGATAGTTGTTTGATACGGCTTCCTTGACCTCTTCGCTCAATAAATAGTCATCTACAAACGGCTTGGTGGTCTCGCTGGAGAATTTCATCATCATGCCGGCGGGTGTATCGGCGTTCATATTCGCGTTCTCACGGGTGATGTCGTTGGATTTGATATTGATAATCTCCAAGAACATATCCCGTGTTTTCGCCTTGCGGGCTACGCTTCGCTGATTTCGGTAAGCGATATATTTCTGCGCTACGTCCTTCCGGCTACTGGCCATCAATTCCAGTTCCACGGCATCTTGAATCGCCTCTACGGTCATTTGAGGTTCTCCCTTGAATGAGATATGGTCTGTGATTTGGCGAATCAGTTGCATATCTTCTCCCTTGTCTGTATGCAACATGGCTTTACGGATAGCGGTTACTATCTTCTCCTCGTTGAAGCCAACGATACGCCCGTCCCGTTTAACAACTGTCTGTATCATGATGTCGATTAATTTGTGATTGATTATGTGCGCAAAGGTATCGTATTACTCTGTATGATTTTCTTTTTGGAAAACTTTTTGCTAATTAAATTATGTTAATGTGTTTATATATAATAAGTTGAAAAATATTTTGGAAAACTTTGTGTGTTATATGGTCTCTTTTCTTTTCCTTTTTGGCGATGTTGTACATTATAAGATTCTCTTTGTAAAGCTTTTAAAGAACATAAGCCGGGATATGTTTTTGTTTATATAAAATAATTCATACTTTTGCCCCGTTTTGGTGATGACGTAAAACCATCCGGTTTTGTCATAAAGAGGGAATCCGGTGCGAATCCGGAGCAGTGCCCGCTACTGTAAGCCTTTGTAAAGTAGAAAGCATTTCTCATACCACTGTCTGCGAAAGACGGGAAGGTCGTTTTCTAAGAGGTAAGTCAGGAAACCTGCCAAACGTTTTTTATTGCTGTTTTTCTCGGGGTCAGGAAAGCGGAAATATACATAATAACAAATCGTTTATGAAAAGAAAGTGTTTGTGCGCGGCTTTAGCTGTAAGTTGTGCGATAAACGTATCATTTGCGCAGGTACGTTTACAAGGTAAAGTCGTGGATGAAAGTAATGAACCAATCCCGGGCGCGAATATTCGTGTGTCGGAATCATTAAATGGTACAACAACGGATGCCGGCGGAAAATTTGAGCTGAACCTTCCCGATGGTAGACATCGTATTCGTGTGACTTACCTTGGTTATGAACAGGGCGTGTATCAAACGGATCACTCGGAAAAAGATGTCGTTATTAAGTTGAAAGAAAAGTATGTGAATATCGATCAAGTGGTGGTAACCGGTACCGGTTCGCATCGCCGCATGAGTAATTCCCCTATTCCCGTGAAAGTGCTTACGGGAAAAGACTTGAAAGAGGCGAGCGTAACTAATTTCCAAGATGCGATGACCAAACTGAACCCGAGTATCGTATTTATGGAGAACGGGCAAGGGGCTACGATGAACATGAACGGTTTGACGGAGAAATACGTGGTTATCTTGGAAAACGGCAAGCGTTTGGCCGGCGATGATACCTATTCCCGTATCGATATGTCTAACGTAAAGCGGGTAGAGATCTTGAACGGGGCCGCTTCCGCTTTGTATGGTAGCGACGCGATCGCCGGCGTTATCAATATCATCACGGATGATTCCCGCAATAAGGTGAACGTGACGAGCAATAGCCGTTATGGTAGCAAGAACCAATTCTTGCAGTCGGTCAACGCAGACGTGAATCTCGGGAAGTTCGGTTCATATACTTCTTATCAATATCAACGGGCCGATGGTTGGCAATTAAATCCCTATACGGAGAGTAAAGGCGAGTTGGTTCCTACCAATAAGCAAGCTTCCGAAGGATTTCACCGGAACGTGATCAACCAACGTTTCACGTACGACGCTACGGATCGTTTGTCTTTTTATGTGCGTGGTACATTCTTCGGACGTTCCAGCGATCGCCCGATGCCGATGGATAAAGTGAATACGACCAACTATGATATGCGGAAAGAGACGTTCACCTATGGAGCGGGCGCTCAATACATGATTAATAAGAACTCTTATTTGAACGCAGATTATCTATCGGACAACCATAGTACCTATAAGGATTTCTTTGATGGAAAGAAAAGCGGAGAGAGCGATATGACGAAGCGGATTCATTACCATAACTTGAATGTCAAAGGAATCTTCCGTTTAGGTAAGTATAATAAGCTTTCGGCAGGTGCGGAGTTCATTAAAGAGTTACTGAGTAGCGAGACGGATAACATCGCGGGTAAAAGTATGTACACAACCGCTCTTTATGCGCAAGACGAGATCAATATCAATGAGCATCTCCAAGCGTATGCGGGTTTGCGCTATATTTACCATGAGAATTTTAAGAGTTATGCGACTCCTAACGTGGCTTTGCTGTATAAGGTAGCTGGCTTTAATTTCCGCGGATCGTATGCGGCTGGTTTCCGGACGCCTGAATTGAAGGAGTTGTATACGGAATCGGAGAAGAAAGCGTCCGGAGCGACTCGCCTTACGATCGGTAATCCGGATCTGGACCCGGAGAAGAGCGACAATTTCACGTTGAGCGCTGAATATACGATGCGGTATTTCTCTTTGTCCGTGTCCGCTTTTATGAATAACGTACGTAGCATGATTAACTATAAGATATTGGATACGGCGGAACGGGATGCTTATAACACCGCCCATGGTACGGACTATGATGAGATACAGATGCGTGCGAATATCGATAAAGCGAAGATCAAAGGTATTAACGTAACCTTCAATAGTTATCTGGGAGCGGGCTTTACCTTGAATGGCGGCTATAGTTTCATGGATGGGAAAAACGTATATGAGAATGAGCCTTTGGATAAGACCGTTAAACATAGTGGTACGGTAGCGGCTATGTGGTCTCATACTTGGAATAAGTATAAGCTGAACGTGAATTTTAACGGACGCATCCAAGGGGAACGTTATTCTACTTCTTATGGATACGCGCCGAAATATTCCTTGTGGAACCTCAATACGAGCCATACGTTTAGAGCCGGCGATTTCTTGTTGGAACCGGGAGTAGGTATCGAGAACCTTTTTGATTATGTAGACGATCGTCCCTTTAATTACAATTACGCTACATTGACCCCGGGCCGTACCTATTACGTCAGCCTTCTGGTCCGTTTCAAGCAGTAAACTGTCACATGTCAACTATTAACTAATATAATAATGTATAGGGGATTTTTACGATCCATGTTTGTTTGTTCACTCCTGCTCGGGCTCGCCTGTTCATTATGGGCGAAACCCGGGCGGGAGTTTTACGCTTCCGATATCCGGGAGAGCATGGAAAAGGGAGATAAGTTAGCGATCTTGATGGTACATTTCGGGAGTGCTTACCCGGAAGCTCGTACCCAAGTAATCGATGTGATGAACAAGCGTGTCAAGGAGGCTTTCCCAGACGTGGAAGTCCGGCAGGCTTATAGCGCCCGTAGCGTAGTGAGTCGGTTGAGGGCGCAAGGTGTTTGGGTTCAGTTGCCGGCGGACGCCTTGGTGGAGTTGCGTGATCAAGGGTTTACCCATGTAATTATCCAACCGACTATCATTATAGAGGGTGTGGAGATGGAAGCGATCCGCAAAGAGGCGGAACAGCGAAAAGGTTTGTTTAAGGATTTGCGTGTAGGTAATCCCTTGTTATATGATGATACCGATTATGAGGCGGTGATGAAAGCGGTTTCCTCACCTTCTGGAGTGACTAAAAATGGGGCTAAGTTATTGGTGGCGCACGGAACTTATCATGCCAGTAACTCGGCTTATGCGAAATTGGGGTATATGTTCCAGACCAAAGGAATGAAAGATTATTATACCGGAACCCGTGAGGGTTTCCCTACGATCGAGGATGTAGGTGAGCAAATGCGCCAAGCCGGTCATAAGCGTGTGCAGTTGATTCCTTTTATGTTCGTACTGATTCGAGGTACGGAAAATACGGTTACGGATTTCTGGCAGAAAGGGCTACGTCAACAGGGTTTCGATGTGGATATTTATTTGAAGCCTCTAGGTGAGAATCCGGCGATCCGCTCTTTATTTATCGATCACATTCGTTTCGCCATGAAATATAAACGGGCGACGATTTTTGATCGAAAGAAATTATATACACACTGAACAATTGAAAATTGAGAATTGAAAATTGGTTCAGTAAGTACTCCCTAATTTTCAATTCTCAATTCTCAATTATTTACTGGTAGTCTTCTCCGGTTTCCCAAGCTTCCGCATCATTATATAATGCTTTTAGGTGGTTTACCCAGATCTGACGAACAGCGTCGTAATCGCCTAAGCCTATGATCTTACAATTCTCCAAGCTTCCGTTATGGCTTTCTTCCGTGTCGATCTTGAAGCCCATCTTCAAAAGTTTTAGTCTCCAGCAAGCGTCGGCGTTGGGAGCGGCAGCGCTGAAATCATCACCCTCCTCGATACCCCAAAGGTCATTATGCGCATGGTCTCCGGCGATAGACATGAACGGAGCTAAGGAGATCGTGATCTCTTCCGGTTTTAAGTTGTGATCCTCGCAGTATTTGGTAAGTTTGGAATAGACACATTCCGGATTTGGTTCACCTTTTTCCGGCCAGAACAACATATCTCCGTAATCAACGGTACCTACGAATACATTCTTGTTAGCGGCCAAGGCTTGCATAGCCTCTTCTGTTTCCGTGTATTTCGTATTTGCGTTATAGTTTTTATCCGGGTTACCATGTCCCATTAATAAAAGGATGTTCTTGTTATCAGCCAATTTATCACTGTAGTGGCTGTATAGGACTTTCGCTACGGCTTCCACATCCTCTTCGTCGTACACCAAACAAGGGCTTTTTACGACTTGAACACTCGGGAAAGACTCGATCATGAATTTCTTCTTCACGTCCGTATTCATCAAGCTTAGGTATTCCTCACCCGGGATGATGTGTAAGGACTGTACCGCTACCTTCTTGTAACCGGCATTTCCTAGGGCTTGTAACCAAAGGTCCGGTTGGTAACGTGCGATACCTGTCTCTGCTTCTACACGATTCACACAAGTACGGGAGGTAAATGACAAATAGATGTCCGCATCGGGAAATGCGTTCTGGAAATCGGCCAGTGTAGCGTCGTATGTCTTGATAGACTCCTTGAATGTGCTACCGAATGTACACAACAAGATCGCCGTGTCATGTTTCTTACTTGCCTTTACGACTTCTTCCGCCGGGTTTGCGGTATTGTCGTCGTCTCCATCATCACAGGAGGTAAAAACTGCGCTTGAGGCAAATAGACTCGCCGCAAGCAAAAGGTACTTAAATTTGTTCATCGCATTTAACTTTTAAGATTGTTTATAGTTTATGTTTATTCTGAAATTTCACGATAAAGGAGGCGTACCAAGTCCGTCCGGGAGACGTAGTTCCACGATGGCGTCCGAACGGGGTACGATCCACATAATCGAAGATATTATCGATACCGACATTGATATCTAGGTTCCATTTTTTCTTTTTCAATACGTTATGACGGGTATTCAATCGCCATAACTGATAACTTTTTCCATCACCGTCCGTGATATAAAAGCGGGTGGATTGGTATCGGCCGAACAAGGTGACATCCAATTTATACTTTTTCCACGCATGGTTCCATGCTAGTTTCCAATTGGCATTATGGAATGAGGTTCCGTTGATCGGGGTGTAGAGCATATAATTCGGGTCGGCCGGATCATCCGTATATTGCGCTTTGGCATCCGTATAGCTATAGCCTCCACCAATAGCCAAGGAAGATAGGATTTGATAGGTGAGCGATATATCTCCTCCGAAAGAGCGGGCTTTGGATAAATTATTGTGTTGCATGCTGGCCTCTATCTCATCCAATCGGTCTTCGGCGCTTGTCGGGATCTCGGTCAAGGCGATCATGTTCTTGATACGGTTGTAGAACCCTGTTACCGTGATCTGTAGGTTCGACGCATGGTATTCCACGCTCGCCGAGTAATAATGGGACTTTTGCGGTTTCAAGTCCTTATTGCCATAATAATGCTTCCACGGGCCGCCTCCGATCTGCGTGATATAATCATCGTGTAATTCCTTTAAAGTAGGAGCCTTAAACCCATTTGAGTATGTGGCCCGGAAGTTGAAATCTCCTAATTTATATAGGAGGGAGACTTTGGGGGTAAAGGTCGCCCCGAACTCTTGGTGCACGACAAAGCGTCCGCCTATTGTCATATTCAACCGATCTGTCGGGTTCCATTCGTCTTGTACATAAGCAGAAGCCGTAAATACGGAGGCTTTCCCGTTTTCGATCCGCCGGGGAGATTTCAAATGATCGTATTGATATTCGAGCCCGGCGCTTAGGATATTGTTTTCACCGAGGTGGAATACGCTTTTGGCTTGTCCAAGGAAACGTTGTTGAGAGGTTTCCAGAATATGTTCCCCCGGATAACGGGTAATGCGTAAACCCGTCTCCGGATCGAAGAAGTTCGTGACATCTTTATGATGGTAATTATAGAAATAGCTATAGTTACCATACGTTAGATCTACCGAAAGGAAGTTCTGCCCTCCCAATGCGTATTTAGCTCCTCCGGCCACATCGAAGTTCCGGTAGAATTGATCATAGGTATAATACTTGAATGCGCCGTGCGGACGATCATTCCATTTCTGGTAAAAAGAGCCATCGGCCGAAAGGCTCAGCCGGTCGTTCACTTTGTAGGTTAAGTTCTCCCTTAACGTAAAGTTCGTGGATCGGTTTACGGTCCGTGTCACGGTTCCATCCATTATCTCGTGATGGTCCCATTCTTGGGTCGTATTTCGCCAGCCGTCCGTATGAGTCGTACTGAGCGCGGTCGTGGAATTCAGTCTTTTATGCCCGAAGCCGATTTGTACGCTTTCCAATATATCTCCATACGATCCGACACGAGTCGTATTCGATACGCTCACTTTATCCCGGTTCTTTTTCGTGATAATATTGATAACACCGGCGATAGCGTCCGAGCCATACAGGGAAGAGGCGGCACCTTTTACGATCTCGATACGTTCGATATTCGCGGGGTTGATAATACTCAAGTCGTTTTGTCCACCGGTATCTCCGTTGATCCGTTTGCCATTGATAAGGATCAAGATATAATCGTTGCCTAATCCGTTCATCTGGATGCCACTACCCATATCACTCGGATTGAAGGTGATGGAAGCATTCAGTCCCTCCAGAATATCTTGCATACTACGTCCTTGGTAACTGTCAAGGGCTTTACCGGCGATTACCTCTGTTTGTACAGGGGCGTCTTTCAGATAGTGCTCGGTACCAGTACCGGTAACCACGACCTCATTCAATAGCACGGAAAGTTCCTTTGGATCTTTCAATATGCTTTGGGCGCATACAGATTGTGCGCATGCCGCCAGAATAGCGAATGCTAAAAGCCTCATATAGTGTTTTATTGGTTCACGAAATAAAACAACAAGCTTCTATTGATAATGTCTCAAAAAATAAACTGAATCGTTTTTTGTATGACACGTACTTCTATCCTGGAAGCTTGATGTTATTGTAAGACCTTAGCAGGTATTCTGGCTTTCCTCTGGTTAGGAACCTTCCCATTCCCCGAAAGGAACAGTGGCTATTGAACTTCTAACCAACATAAAGAGGATTTACAGCTGCAGGAACAGCTCCGGATTCGCACCGGATTCCCTTACACCAAGCTACGTGGTAGCTTGGTTACTAAAATCGAAGGCAAAGATATGAATTTTCTTTAGTATTTAGCAAAAATGTGTTGAAAATGTTTTTTTAACAAACAGTCGGTTGCGTTTTCATAAGGTATGGCATGTCTTTCCTCTTCTATTTAAAAGAAAGAATATTTACATCTGGAAGTAAGATCGTTTACCTTTATATGTAACGCCATTTACATCTAATGGTAAAGGTCGTTACATATAGAGGTAAATGGTTTTACATATAGGTGTAAAAGCTTTTACATTATAAAGAAAACATCGGTAAATGTAATTGGCTGATAATCCGGAACTAATACTGTTTGCCAATTCTTACTTCAAGCCTCTCGATTGATAGATTCTGTCCTTGGCCTCGTTGATCTTTTGAAACTTCTCGTTGGCGGCCTTGCGGATGTCTTCTCCCAAACTGGCTACTTTGTCCGGATGATGCTTGACGGCCATCCGGCGATAGGCGGCACGGACTTCCTCGTCCGTGGCGGTCGGTTCTATCTCTAGCACTTTGTAGGCATCGTCCAAGGAACGTCCTTTTAGGTTCAACATGGATTCAACTTCTCTATCAGACATTCCCATCGCCATCGCTACCTCTTTCAAGGCATTGATCTCGGCCGCGCACACATTCCCGTCACTCTTAGCGATCTCGGCGAGGAACGCGAGCAATTGCAGCCGCTCCTCATAACTTAGGTTGTATGCGATCTGGGTTCCGCATTCCCGGATGGTATTCTTGAATCCCATGTTGTTCTCTTGATCCATGCGTTTGGCTTGGTCGAAAAGCTTTAGCAATATCTCCTCACCTTGGCTTACGGCGATCTCGCCGAAGTTTCTCCGGAGGAATTGACGGACGTATTCCATCTCGCTATGCATGATCTTCCCGTCGGCACGGATGATATAGGATGCCATAACCAACATGGAGAAAAGGAAACTGTTACGTTCCCCGGCGTATGGGTCTCTTCGTGTATATTCATCATCGTAATTGGTGCCGCCACCGAAAGACTGCCCCGTCATATTTGCCCCTTCCTCGAAGAAAGAGCCTAATATAATGCCGGCTAGAGCGCCTAGCGGTCCGAACGCCATAAATCCCAAGACGCCACCTATCCATTTCCCGATACCCATATTCCTGTTTATCTTATTTGTTGATTACCGATATGCAATATTCGTAAAAAAACGGGAGATATGCAAATGTAAAAGGCGGGTGCGTGAAGCATACCCGCCTTACGGTTATTTGGAGAGTTGGATCTTGAATGTTTTCTCATTTATCCGGATGAGATACGTTCCGAAGGGCAATCCCTCGTAGCCCTGTAAGCCTATTCGCTTTTGGTAGCGTACAATCTTTTCATTGAGTGCGATCACCATCACTGGCTGTAGCTATTATTGTTCAATTTTGATCCCGAAAATTCGCTCTATTTCAAAAATATACTTTTTGGTTGTTGTAAACAATACAGCTTCCATTCCAATCGCCTTTGCACCCAACACATTCACCATTCTGTCATCCGTAAACAAACATTCCGACGGTTTAAGGCTATATTTGTCACAAAGGCGAAGATAAATTTCCTTTTCAGGCTTGATGAAATGTTCCTCACACGATATTACCACACCGTCAAGCAACCGGAATATGTCGAATTTCTCCATGACCCGGTAGATTGTGTCGCTCCAGTTCGTCAACCCATATAGTTTGAATCCGGATTGCTTTAATTTTTTTAGAAGTACACGCATACCTTCAATCTCTCCTGTTATCTCTTCAAGATAATTATCTTTGAAAAACGTGAAGGCATCACTATATTCAGGATACCTTTTTATCGCTCCGTCAATCATTTTCTCAAACGGGATTATTCCACGGTCGCACATGTTTATAAATTCCGGATCTGATAGAATCTTGTGAAAACCGATTAGCGACACTTCATCATCCCCGAAATGTCGTTCAAGCAAGGGTTGCAAATCGTGATTTACAAGGACCTTGCCAAAATCAAAAATGAGGTTTTTAATCATTATCTTCGATATTTTTAATTACACGGAAAGGATTGCCGACAGCTATGGAATTGGCAGGAATATCTTTCACGACAACACTGCCTGCTCCGATGACAGAGTTTTGGCCGACAGTCACACCCGGAAGGATTGTAGAGCCGCCTCCTATCCATACACCATCTTCTATAAGGACAGGTCGGGCAATTGTGTCGCAGATGGACGCTCCGGGACATGTCCTTTCCGGCATCCTTTCCGCAAGGTGGACGGAATGAGTTGCGGTATATATTTTCACATCGGGGGCTATCATCACGTTGTTACCGATAATGATATTGTTATTATCGAGGAACGTGCAGTTCATGTTCACGATCACCTTGTTCCCGAAATAGATGTTTTTCCCATACTCGCATCGGAAGTCTATGTCGATGTAAACATCCTTGCCGATACTTCCGAACATCTGCCGATAGATGCGCTGCTTTGCCTCATTGTCGGCATAATCCGTTTCTCTGAGTTGGTGTAGTAGCCTTTTGTTACGGACAGTCATTTCCGTTATTTCGGGCGATGAGCCGTCGAAAGGCTCCTCATCCATACATTTTTGATATTCAGTTTTCATGTGTTCAATTCATCTCATTGTAGAGTCTTATTCTTTATTTGAGCCAATTATTACGACAAGGTAACGCAAGCAAGAATAGGCAGCTTCAAATTGATATGCCTTCAAGCATACGCAAAGTTACACAAAATAGCTGAGAACACGAACAAACGAAATGTATAAAAACTGTACTTGCCTGTTGACTCTACAAAAAGTAAGGCTTTTTCATTTAACATCTCATTTAAGTGGAGCTTCTTGTAAATTTTAGCATGCGCTATTGTTTTCGGTGGAAGGATTCAGGAAAACACGTACGACCTTTCCAGAAAACACGTACGACTTTTTTCAAAAACATGTATGTGTTTTCGCAGAAAGATTATCCTGTTTTTTTAATGTTGATTTTTAATGCTTTATGCATAAGCTTCTCTTGTGAGCTTATTGTACGGAATTTTACTTGGGATCCGTGTATTCCGTATATTCCGGCCTGGCTGAAGTGGATAGTTAAATAAAAAATACTATCTTTGCCCCCGAATCGGTTCCGCATATACCATTCGGGTATGTGGATTAAAAGGGAATCGGGTGTAAATCCCGGACAGTCCCGCTGCTGTGAAGCTCCGAAGAACATCTTGAAACAACACTATCGCCACTGGTTCTAGCGACCGGGAAGGCCTCAAGATGGGAGTCAGTCAGAAGACCTGCCATTCATTAAAGGCTGTTTTTGCTCGAGGGATTAGGAAAGCAGTACGAAAAGAATAAGAATCAATAGTTAATGATTTATGGAGAATTTATGTCCTCGTGGCGACATGATCCGTAAAGTGCTTGTTGCGAATCGAGGTGAGATCGCTATCCGTGTGATGCGCTCATGTAAGGAGATGGGGATTCGCACTGTTGCCGTATATTCGGAGACCGATCGTACCGCTCGGCATGTAATGTATGCGGATGAGGCAGCCTTGATAGGCCCGGCGGCTTCCAAGGAAAGTTATTTGAATATAGACAATCTGATCGCTGCGGCGAAACGGCACCATGCCGATGCGATACATCCCGGTTATGGTTTCTTGTCGGAGAACGCGGACTTCGCACGCCGTTGTAAGCAAGAAGGATTGATATTTATCGGTCCGTCAGCGGAGACGATGGAAGCGATGGGAGATAAGATCGCCGCACGCAAACGCATGATCGCCGCAGAGGTTCCTGTGGTTCCCGGTACGGAGCAACCGTTGCAAAGTGCGGAAGAAGCGCTTCGGGTTTGCGAAGAAATTGGTTTCCCTGTTATGCTGAAAGCTTCTATGGGAGGTGGAGGAAAAGGGATGCGCCTGATACATGAGAAGGGCGAGGTTGTCGAGGCTTATCATACGGCTCGTTCAGAATCGTTGTCCTCATTTGGTGATGATACGGTATATATAGAGAAATTCGTAGAGGAGCCGCATCATATAGAATTCCAGATATTGGGAGATAACCATGGTAATGTCATTCATCTATTTGACCGGGAATGTTCGGTTCAACGTCGTAACCAGAAAATAGTAGAGGAAAGCCCGTCTCCATTCCTAACAGCGGACTTACGTAAAGAAATGGGGGAAAAGGCTGTGGCTGCGGCTAAAGCGGTTCATTATTCCGGAGCGGGAACGATAGAGTTCCTTGTAGATAAGGACCGCCATTTTTATTTTTTGGAAATGAATACCCGGCTACAAGTAGAGCATCCTATCACGGAAGAAGTGGTAGGGGTGGATTTGGTAAAGGAACAAATCCGTATCGCCAATAATGAGGTTTTGCATCTTCGTCAAGAAGATCTTTTCCAACGAGGACATGCCATCGAGTGCCGGATCTGTGCGGAGGATACGGAAAATAATTTCATGCCTTCCCCGGGTATTATCCGGCAATTAACGGAACCGAATGGTATCGGGGTACGTATCGATAGCTATGTATATGAAGGGTATGAGATTCCGGTCTATTATGACCCTATGATCGGTAAATTAATCGTATGGGCAACGACACGTGCGTATGCGATCGAGCGTATGCGCCGGGTTCTATATGAATATAAAATCACGGGCTTAAAGACGAACCTCAGTTATTTGAAACGTATCATGCATAATCCTGATTTCGTGAAAGGGGAATATAATACATTATTTATCGCTAAGAATGCCCGGATGCTACAACGGTCTAACGGTAATAACGAGGAAATCGAGAATATCGCCATGATCGCCGCTTATATGGATTATTTGATGAATTTAGAGGAAAATACTTCTACCCAATTGGTGGATACACGTCCTATCAGCCGTTGGCGGGAGTTTGGTTTACAAAAAGGTGTCTTACGGATTTAACGGGTATTGGTTATGGAAATACATATCGGAAATCGTGTGGCCGATGTGACATTGGTCAGTAAAGAAGGGAATAAAGTCCGGCTTTCTATCGACGGGAAGCCGTATGATGTGGATATCGTGATGACGGAGAACGGCAGTTGTTCTGTCTTGCACGATGGGAACTCATTTAACGCGGAGATCATCTCCGGAGAAGATCATCGGAGTTATGACGTGAATATGTTCTACCGTTCCTATCATGTGGATATCGTAGATACCCAAAAGAAATATTTGCGTATGCGTAAAAGTGCGGAAGAGAAGCAAGATGACAAGATTGTCGCCCCGATGCCGGGTAAAGTCGTGAAAATACCTGTGCGGAAAGGAGATCGCTTGGAAACGGGGGATACCGTGGTCGTACTTGAGGCGATGAAGATGCAGAGTAACTATAAGGTAAGCTCAGCATGCGTGGTAAAAGATATATTGGTATCCGAGGGAGATTCCGTTGATAACAATCAAGTGCTTATGACTTTAGACCTATTAAAAGATGATTCATATGAATAACGAGCAATTATATAAAGATTTTGAGGCTTTGAATAAAGAGGCCTCGTTGGGAGGAGGATTGAATCGCATTGAGAAACAACATGCTTGCGGGCGTATGACCGCCCGTGAACGAATCGAGATGCTGTTGGATAAAGGGACTTTCAATGAGCTGGATAAATTCGTGGTGCATCGGTGTACAAACTTCGGGATGGATAAGAATAAGATTCCCGGTGATGGAATGGTAAGTGGTTATGGAAAGATCGATGGTCGTTTGGTATTTGTTTACGCTTATGATTTTACCGCATACGGTGGGACCTTGAGTGCCACGAATGCCGCTAAGATCGTGAAAGTGCAACAATTAGCCTTAAAGAACGGAGCGCCGATCATCGCCTTGAATGACTCGGGGGGTGCCCGGATTCAAGAAGGGGTGAATAGCTTGGCTGGTTATGCTTCTATCTTTTACCAAAATACGATGGCCTCGGGAGTCGTTCCCCAATTATCGGCTATTTTGGGGCCTTGTGCGGGGGGCGCTTGTTATTCCCCGGCTTTGACCGATTTTATTTTTATGGTCAAAGAGCAAAGTCATATGTTTATCACGGGGCCGGATGTCGTAAAGGCGGTGACTCACGAGGTGATCGATAAGGAAGAGCTGGGCGGGGCGCAGGTACATAGCGGAAAAAGCGGGGTCGCACATTTTGTGTGTGATACGGAAGAGGAGACTTTGATGAGTATCCGGGAACTTCTGAGTTTCCTGCCTTCTAATAATATGGAAGACGCTCCAGTTATAGCTTGTGCTGACGATGTGCGTCGGGTAGAAGAGTCGTTGCAGCATGTGATTCCGGAAGATCCTAATGTCCCTTATGACATCAAGGATATTATAGAGCCGATAGTGGATAATCATTACTTTTTCGAGGTTATGCCTCATTTCGCTCGCAATATTGTAGTGGGATTCGCTCGTTTGGGAGGCCGTACCATAGGTATCGTAGGGAACCAACCTGCCTTTTTAGCGGGAGTCTTGGATATCGATGCTTCTGATAAGGCCGCACGTTTCATTCGCTTCTGCGATTGCTTCAATATTCCATTGATCACGTTCGAGGATGTGCCGGGCTTCTTGCCGGGCTGTACGCAAGAACATGCGGGAATTATACGCCACGGGGCAAAAATTGTCTACGCTTATGCGGAGGCCACGGTTCCCAAAATCACGTTGATTACCCGGAAGGCTTACGGGGGAGCCTATATCGTAATGGCAAGTAAGCCTACCGGTGCCGATATAAACTTGGCATATCCGATGGCTGAGATTGCGGTGATGGGGGCTGAAGGTGCCGTGAATATATTATACCGGAAAGCCAACGATGAGGAGAAGAAACAAGCAATTCGTGAATACACCGAGAAATTCTCAAATCCTTACCGGGCAGCCGAGCAAGGATTTATAGATGAAGTCATACAACCTAGAGACACACGTTTTAAATTGATTCAGGCGTTGGAAATGGCGAAAAATAAGAGCCAGAGTAATCCTCCTAAAAAACATGGAAATATTCCCTTGTAGTAATTATTATTTAAGGAAAATCAAAGCCTCTTCCTGTCGGGAGGATAGCTTAGAGGTTAAAAGATCCCGGTTCAATTGTTTTGTCCCGGGATTTTTTTATTTGGATAATAAAAGTAAACAAAAAAGCGAAAAGATATGATATATACGGAAAACATGCTATCTTTGTTCCCGAATCGGTTCCGCATATACCATTCGGGTATGTGGATTAAAAGGGAATCGGGTGTAAATCCCGGACAGTCCCGCTGCTGTGAAGCTCCGAAGAACATCTTGAAACAACACTATCGCCACTGGTTCTAGCGACCGGGAAGGCCTCAAGATGGGAGTCAGTCAGAAGACCTGCCATTCATTAAAGGCTGTTTTTGCTCGAGGGATTAGGAAAGCAGTACGAAAAGATAAGCAATATCTTAAAAGGAACAAAGACGTATGAAAAGGATCTGTTCGCACTGTCGTGCGACATTTGAATGGCCGGTAACCCTTTTGCCGGAAGAGGAAAGTTTGTCTAAATTATCAGCATAAGAAATAGAAAATATATTAGTAAATGTTGTTAGAATGGATGCCAGATTAAACTGGGATACTAAATGTTCAATATGTGTATCTCTGCCGAAGTGATTCGCCAGAGGTACTTTTTTATCTTAAATTAATATATACATGAATAGATATGGAATGGATTAATGAATTGTTATGGGGAGAAGGGGTAGGGCATTCTATCCTTTTGTTATCCGTTGTGATCGCTCTGGGGATCCAGCTTGGTAAACTGAAGCTATTCGGTATCTCTTTAGGGATTACCATGGTACTGTTTGTCGGGATCTTTCTCGGGCATTTCGGTTTTACGGCGAATCCGTCGGTCGTTCATTTTTTTAGAGAGTTTGGTTTGATCTTATTTGTTTACTCGGTAGGTATGCAAGTAGGCCCCGGATTTTTCTCTTCGTTTCGAAAGGGAGGGATCACGTTGAATATGCTTGCTTGCGGTATTGTTTTTCTAGGGGTGATTACTGCCTTGATTATACATTATATTACAGGCATTCCTATACCGACAATGGTAGGTATCTTATCCGGAGCAGTGACGAATACGCCGGGATTGGGCGCTGCTCAACAGGCTTATTCAGATATGACGGGGATCTCGGATGAAACGATCGCTTTAGGATATGCGGTTGCCTATCCGTTAGGTGTGATCGGCATTATCTTGTCGATGATTTTTATCCGTTATGTTTTCCGTATCTCTTTTGCGAAGGAGACGGAACAATTGGAAGAAGAGACGGATACGGAATCGGGAGGAGAGGCTGTACCTATCTCTTTGGTGGTGAAGAATCCGGCGATTTTTGGTCGTAGCGTAAGTGAGCTATCTAAATTGTTGGAACACCGTGAATTTGTTATTTCCCGTATTTTACGTAACGATACGAATCGGATAGAGATCGTGGCGGGGAACACGGTATTGAATGGGGATGATAAGATTTTTGTTATTACCGCAGAGCATGACGTGGAGGCGATAAAGACTTTTATCGGTCAAGAAATACAGATGGATCGTAAGCAATGGATTCCGGCGGAAAGCCAGTTTATCAGCCGGCGTATTTTGGTTACCCGGTCTGAAATCAACGGTAAGCAATTAGGGGCTTTGCAGTTACGCCGTTTACATGGAATTAACGTGACTCGGATCAATCGTGCGGGGCTGGAGTTGGTAGCTACTCCTAATCTGGTCTTGCAAATAGGCGACCGGGTGACAGTGGTCGGTAGTGAATTGGCGGTGGAGAAAGTTGCCGAGACGCTGGGTAATTCAATGAAACGCTTGAATGAACCTAATTTGGTGACTATTTTTGTTGGTATAGTTTTGGGTATTATCGTGGGAAGTCTTCCTATTAGTTTTCCGGGTATTCCTCAACCGGTGAAATTAGGATTAGCGGGAGGTCCGTTGATCGTTGCGATATTGATAAGCCGGTTCGGTTATCGTTATAAATTGGTTACTTATACCACGCAAAGTTCTAATTTACTATTGAGGGAATTAGGAATCACGTTGTTTCTCGCCTGCGTGGGATTGAGTGCGGGTGAAGGTTTTGTCGATACGATAGTCAATAAGGGTGGTGTAGCTTGGATCGGTTATGGTTTTATAATAACGTTATTGCCTCTACTGATTATCGGTTGTGTGGGAAGGTATTTTTATAAACTGAATTATTTTACGTTGATGGGATTGATTGCGGGAAGTACGACCGATCCTCCTGCGTTAGCCTATTCCAATATGGCGGCAGGAAATGATGCGCCGGCGGTTGGATATGCGACGGTTTATCCATTGACCATGTTTTTGCGTGTGTTGACCGCACAGTTAATGATATTATTCTTTTATACATAGAATAAATATTTTGTTGTTAGTAATGTTTAGAAAAGTGTAAACTCCCTAGCCTTCCGCCGAAGTGATTCGCCGGGGGGCTTTTTTGTTGCTAATCAAAAAGTAAACATGTATCTTTGCGGCCAATCAAGGTGTAGATGTTATCGATTCCGATAATAATCAGTAAAAGGGAATCCGGTGCGAGTCCGGAGCTGTACCCGTAGCTGTAAGTCCTTGGAGCCCCGGCAAATCTTGTTGCCACTGCCTATCGGATAGGCGGGAAGGTAGCCGACAGAGGGTGGACGAGCCAGAAAACCTGCCATGATTTTGTTATGCGACGTTTCGGGTGAAGACGTTGGTAAATCTAAATGTTGCTATGCGAGATTTATATCTTATAAGATGCCTATGCGTTTTTAGCGCATGGTTATTCTCTTTGGGTGTCGCTTACGGTCAACAGATCGATACGACGGCCTATCACGAGCTTTCCGGGGTGGAAGTGGTGGAGAAGGTACGTCCGTCGGTCACCCGTGAAGGTACGCCTTTGCAAATTATGGACCGGGCGGGAATCGATCGCTTGGGAGTACAAGACCTATCCGAGGCCGTGAAACGCTTCTCGGGAGTTACGGTACAGGATTATGGGGGGATCGGAGGATTGAAAACGGTCTCGGTACGTAGCTTGGGGGCGAAGCATACCGCCGTCAGTTACGATGGGGTGACGATTACGGACGCGCAAAGCGGGCAAGTCGATATCAGCCGTTTCTCGTTGGATAACGTGGAGATGGTTTCCTTGTCAATCGGGCAGTCGGATGACATTTTCCAAACGGCAAGGGTGTATGCTTCGGCAGGCGCCTTGAATATACAAACCGGAAAGCCCACGTTTAAAGACAAATCGTTTCATACTTATCTTAAGGTTAAGGGAGGTTCCTTCGGGCTTTTTAATCCCGTGCTGCATTATGATCAAAAATTAGGAAAGCGTTGGAGCGCATCCTTACATGGTGATTTCGTGCGTGCGGATGGACAATATCCCTATACATTAATTAATGGGGAATTGGAAACGAGAGAGAAGCGAAGAAATAGCGATATCCATTCTTTCCATTTGGAAGGTAATCTATTCGGCGATTTTGGAAGGGGAGGCGAACTTTCCTTTAAGGCGTACTATTTTGATTCGGAGCGGGGGCTTCCCGGTTCTGTTAATTTATATAACAAGAACACTTCTGAACGATTATGGGATAATAACTTTTTCGTGCAATCGGGGTATAAGAATGTTCTTAATGAGAAATTTACGCTACGGGCCATGGCTAAGTATAATTATGCTTTTACTCGTTATTTAGATATAAATGATAAATATGCTGCGGGCGAACAAGTCGATTTGAATACACAGAATGAGTATTATGGCTCTGTAGGTTTGCTGTATACTCCTATAAAGTATGTATCGGCGACGTTGACTACGGATTTAACTCGCTCTATGCTGGACAATAATTTTGTGAACGGCCCTAATCCAAAGCGAATGGCCTCTCAATCAGTACTAGCGGTGCAATATAAGAACAGTCGATTCACGGCTACCGCTAGTTTATTGGGAACATATATCACTGATAAAGTGGAGCAAGGGGAAAAACCGGATGATAAGAGGCGTTTATCCCCGGCTGTAAGTTTGTCTTGGCGGCCATTCTCGGAAAGTACTTTGCGGATACGTGCCTCTTACAAAGATATATTCCGGGTTCCTACATTTACGGACTTGTATTACCTCCGTATGGGAAATACAAATTTGAAACCGGAAGAAACTTCCCAATATAATGTAGGGGTAACATGGAGTTCTTCCTGTGGGGATTGGCTGCGGCATTTCAGTATTTCGGCGGATGGATATTATAATACGGTGAAAGATAAGATCGTGGCTTTACCTACCATGTATGTTTGGAAGATGATGAATATGGGCGAAGTGGATATTAAAGGGGTAGATGTAAATTTATCTACACAATTCCGATTGCCCTTACGAATGAGCTTGCTTTTGGCTTCCACTTATTCTTTTCAATACGCGGTTGATGTGACAGATCCGGAAGCTAAGAATTATAAGGATCAGATTCCTTATACACCTCGTCATTCTGGCACGGTTTCCGTAACCTTGGAAAATCCATGGGTAAATGTCTCTTATATACTGACTGCGGTTGGTGATCGTTATGCATTGCCGCAAAATATAGATCGGAACAGGATTGATTCTTATATAGAACAGAGTATTTCTATAAATCGAGATTTTCGTTTTCGATATTTCGGTTTGCGTTTGCAAGGTGAATTGTTAAATCTTGCGAACGTGAATTATGATGTTATTCAGTATTATCCCATGCCGGGCCGTTCTTGGCGTTTAAGTATTTGTTTATCCTATTAGTAAACTATAAAAGTAAAGTAATGAAAAAGAAGAATTTAGTTTGTGTCTCTGCCTTGTGTGCATTGATGTCTTTCTCGTTTGTCAGCTGTGATGATGACAATGAGCCTTCACTGAACATACCAAATGTATCTGTAACTAATGTCAGTTTTACGGATGAGAATCCGGAAGCTTTAAAAGTTAGCGGAACCTTAAATTGGACAGCTCCGTCTTCTGTTGACAATGTAACAAAGTACGTGATTTATGGTTCCTCTGATGGAACCGCTAAAGATATGAAAATTGCGGAGGTAGAAGTTGGAACACATTCATATGCTATTACGGATGTCGTAAATATAGGCTATTTATTAGTTATAGCCGCAAATGCGGAAGGTGAGTCTTCTGTTTATGCTTCCGTAAGAGTTATTGATTTTGTGAAGGATAGTTCTTTCATGGCTTTATATTTCTTGAATTCGGGCAATATGGGAAATAACAACTCTTCTTTATATATGTACGACATAGAAAAGGATGAGGTTGTCCCCGATTATTTCTTGGCTCAAAATGGCAGGGGGCTGGGAGATACGGCACAGGATATGATCGTGTATGGCGATAAGATGTATATCGCGGTATATGGAGAGTCTACGATAGAAGTGACAGATCTGAAGGCAAAATCCATTAAGCAAGTCAAGACAGAGGGGCAGCCCCGTTATATGGTATCAGAGGGTGGAAAAGTCTATATTAGCTATTATAATGGATATGTCGCTCGTTTGGATACCGCATCCTTGGAGGTTGAGGCGAAAGTAAAGGTCGGACGGAATCCGGAACAATTGGCGGTATCTTCTAATAAATTGTTTGTCTCAAACTCCGGAGGTATGGATTACAGTACCGAGGTTGGGTATGATAAAACGGTATCAGTGGTTGATCTGTCTACTTTTACAGAGATAAAGAAGTTGGATGTAGTATTGAATCCCACACGGATACAGGCGGATGAGCAAGGAAATGTATATGTAGTTTCTATGGGTAACTATGCGGATATACCCAATACGGTACAAAAGATAAATACGGAGACTTATGAGGTTACTTCCCTTACGAATTGTCCAAACGCAACGGAGATGGCCTATGAGAATGGCAAGCTATTTCTGTTCTATGCGCAATGGGGAATGTCTAGCTCTGCATTTTTAACATTTGATACAAAGAGCCAATCTGCGGGAACGAGCTTTATTACAGATGGAACCTCAATACAATCCCCTTATTCAATCAGTGCCGTGGGTGGAAATGTCTATGTCGCAGAGTCTGATTATAAGAATAATGGCGATATCTATTGTTTCGGAGGTGACGGTAAATTGTTCAAGAAGTTTGAGGCCGGTTTAAATCCCATGAAAGTAGTCCTCGCTCAAAAAGATAATATCTAATGCGATTACTGATTCTCTTAGGGTTCGCTTTCTGGATGGTGGCATGTACGCCATCCGGAAAGCAAACTTCTTCCAAGGAAGCTCTTTCCTCTGATAGTATTCAATATGCCCAAGGTTTCACGGTTCAGCGCTTTGATACCTATATAATGGTGGAAGTTCGTGATCCGTGGGATAGCACCCGTCTGCTTCAACGCTATTTATTGGTAGACCGGACAAAGTCGGTTCCCGGCGGATTACCCAAAGGGACGATCGTGAAGGTCCCGGTAAAAGATATTGTGATTTATACTTCTGTCCATGCGGCTATTATTGATCAACTGCACGAAACCGATAAGGTTATAGGCGTTTGTGAGCCTCGTTATATGGATACTCCTGCCATACAAGAGGGTATACAGGCCGGAAGAATCGCTGATTTAGGTGAGGCTACCTCTCCGAATATAGAGAAAATGATAGAGATCGGCGCGGAACTCGTGATAGCTTCCCCATTCCAGAACAGTAGTTATGGGCCTGTCGAGAAGATAGGGATACCCATTATCGAAGGAGCCGACTATATGGAGGCATTTCCTTTGGGGCGTACGGAGTGGATTCGCTTTTATGGTTTGCTATTCGGAAAGGAAGAGATGGCCGATTCTATATTTAAAGAAACAGAGCAAGCCTATTTGTCTCTAAAGGACTTAACCGCAAATATAGATAATCGTCCTACTGTTTTGTCGGAGAAAAAGTTCGGCTCTTCGTGGTATGTACCATCCGGAGATAGTTATATGGCTCATCTTATCGAGGACGCCGGAGCTGATTATATGTTTAAGGATTTACCGGGTGCCGGAAGTACCCCCTTAGCGTTTGAGACCGTGTTTGATAAAGCGATCCATGCGGATATTTGGCTTGTTAAATATAATCAGTCTTCTGAGATGACCTATAACGATTTACGCTCCGAATATACTCCTTACGAGAATTTCGACGCTTTTAAAAAAAAACGGATTTATACCTGTAATACAGGTGCAGTTCCTTATTACGAGGAATTCCCTATACATCCGGAATATTTATTGAAAGATTTAATCTGGATTTTCCATCCGGAGCTAGTATTCGGGTATTCTCCCCGTTATTTTAGAGAAATGCCCTGATTGTCTTAAAGGTTTCATATCTTTGTTGAAATGTCGTTTCTAGACAAATAAAGGTATTAGACTATGAAGATAAAAAAGGTATATGCTGATGCTTTAACTACATTAGCGAAGGGAACAGATGCCGGGATTTACAGGTTGAATCCCAAACGAGTTGAAATCGTGAGTCGTGAGCAAGATGTAAAACGTGTTCTTGCTGAATGTGAGAAGACTGGTAAATCTGTAACCTTTAAAGCTGGGGGGACCTCTTTATCCGGCCAGACTATTACAGATTCTGTATTGATGGAAATCAGTCCTGACTATGGAAAGGTTAAGATTTCAGGAGATGGGAGTTTGGCTAAATTCCCTTGTGGTATAACTGGAGAAGAGGCGAACCGCTGGTTGAAACCTTATGGCCGTAAGCTAGGGCCTAGCCCTGCCTCCATCAAATCCGCACGTATCGGCGGGATCGTAGCGAATAACTCGAGTGGTTCTAGCTATGGTATTATCCATAACTCCTATAATACGGTCCGGGATATGGAGATTATCTTTGCGGATGGAGCCTTTTTGGATACTTCTTCGTTAGCGAGTCGCAGGGATTTCATGCAAACGCATATAGGCTTATTGGAAAAGTTGATGAATTTCCGTTTGGAGATCTTGTTGAATCCGGACATGGAAGACCGGATTCTATCTAAATATGAGTTGAAGAATACATGCGGTTATGGAATGAACTCTTTCTTGGATTATACCGATCCATACGATATACTCATGCATTTAATGGTTGGCTCGGAAGGAACCTTAGGGTTTATTTCTTCGGTTACTTTCGAGACAGTCCCGGATGAGTCTTTAAAAGCTTCCGCCTTGATTTATTTCCCCTCTTTGATAGAAGCATGCAGAGCCATAGACCCGTTACGCCAATGCAAGGTGTCCGCCGCCGAGTTGATGGATAGAAACGCCTTACATGCGGTAGAGGATGAACCGGGGATGCCGGAGATATTACATTCTTTACCCGAGGATGCGGTAGCGTTGCTGATCGACACGTCTTCTAATTCGGAAGAAGAACTTCAAATCCAATTCCGGGATATAGAGGAGCGGCTAGCAGATATACAGACCTTATATCCGGTATCATTTACGACCGATCCGAAGCTTTACGCTACTTATTGGCGGGTACGAAACGGTTTATTTACTTCCGCTGCGGGAAGACGGCCACGGGGGACGGTATCTATTATTGAAGATATTGCTTTCCGGGAAGAGGTTTTAGGAGAGGCTTTGGAACAAGTGCGTGGGGTCTTGTCGGATTATGGATACGGAAATGCGGTGATGTGGGGACATTTATTGGATGGAAACGTTCATTTCACGATTTTTCCGGATATAAACGCACAGGAAGGTATCGATCATTACGCTTCTTTTATGCGTAGCCTTGTAGATGTGGTACTTTACTACGACGGTAGCTTGAAAGCGGAGCATGGCACGGGACGAAATATGGCTCCATTTGTTAAAGATGAATGGGGTGAGGAGATTTATGAGTTGATGTGGAAGATCAAAAGGCTCTTTGACCCGGAAAATATATTAAATCCGGGTGTCCTTTTAAATCGGGACCCGGATGTGTTTATAAAGAACTTAAAGCAAATACCGTTGGCGAATGAGCTGATCGATAAATGCATCGAGTGTGGTTTTTGTGAGATACAATGTCCGTCAAGGCATGTGACATTGACACCCCGGCAACGTATCGTGATCTATAGGGAATTATCGGCTTTGGCGGAACAGGGGGAAACAAACTCTAAGCGATATAAAGAACTCAAGAAAGCCTTTAACTATAAAGGTAACGCTACCTGCGCTACCGATGGCCTATGTGCTACGGCATGTCCGGTTGGCATTAATACTGGTTTATTGATCAAAGAGTTACGGTGGAAAGAGAATGGTGTCTTGGCGAATGCTATCGCTTCGGGCATCGCCGGGAATATGGGAACCGTAACGGGTATGCTTCGTCCTTTGCTTAAGCTGCCCCATGTGCTTTCAAAGCTGGTGGGGTATAACGCATTCGAGAGATTTGCCTCTTTCTTGTTTAGGGCTTCCGCTCATAAATTCCCGCTTTGGACTCGGCATACACCTTCTGGCGCGTCAAAGTTCAAGGAACTGACGGGTGTAGAGAATGGGATGGAAATGGTTTATTTCCCGTCTTGTATTACCCGTACGATGGGAGCTTCAGCTGATTATGAAGATGTGGATTTTGTAAGTGTAACGGAACAAATAATCGCTTTATTGACAAGAGCGGACTTTACGATTCGTTATCCTGAGAATCTAAGTAAGCTTTGTTGCGGCATGGCTTTTAGCAGTAAAGGGTTCCGGAAGCAAGCGGCGCAGAAGGCGGAGGAATTGAATGAGGCTCTTTTGCGGGCGAGCGATAACGGCCGCTTGCCTATTTTGTGTGACATGAGCCCTTGCTTGCTGCATATGAGGGAAACCTTGGATAAACGTTTACGATTATATGAACCTGTGGAGTTTATCTATGACTTTATGCGTGATCGTCTGAACTTTACTAAGTTGCCGGTTACGGTAGCGGTACACTCTACTTGTAGTACAACGAAGATGGGAGTACAAGACAAGCTGGTGGAACTGGCGGGCTTATGCGCGAACCGGGTGGTCTCTCCCGCTCAAGTTACTTGTTGCGGTTGGGCGGGCGATCGTGGTTTCTTCTATCCGGAACTAAACGCTTCCGGTCTTCATTACTTGAAACCGAACTTGCATGGGGCGACGGAAGGATATAGCAATAGCCGTACGTGCGAGATCGGTTTGACGATGAATAGTGGGATATCCTATAAATCGATCGTCTATTTAGTGGAAAAGGCTACTCGTTAAAAATCAAAAACCCCGGTTTCGTACAACTGAAACCCGGGGCTTTGTAGTTTGGCATTCGAAATTATAGGGAGTTTTATTTCATAGATTTTTTTTATTCATATTATGCGTAACCGTTAAGCATTCCGTTGAAATACATCGGTTTTAAAATATATACCTTTAAGATCCAAGCAAGCCATTGCTCTTTTGATGTATCGATCATCGAGAATGGGAATGAAATGTCTGGTTTCTTTTCGTAGTCAAACTCACAAAGCAACACATGACCGTAATCCGTGACGATCGGGCAAGCGGCATAACCGTTGTATTTCTCGGTCGGCTCTTTGCCTTCCATGAGCGCGATCAGGTTCTTGGCGGCGATAGGTACTTGCTTACGGATAGCGGCAGATGTTTTACTGGTCGGGATACCGGCTACATCACCCAGAGAAACGATGTTCTGGTATTTCTTATGTACCAAGGTCTCTTTATCGACCATTACCCATGCGTCCGCGGCCAATTTACCTTCTGTCCAACCTAATCCGGCATCACGAACGAAATCAGGAGCGGACATAGGCGGGGTGAAGTGTAAGAAATCGTAATCCTCTACGAACGGCGTTACGATCTTTTCTTCGCCTTTTGTCTCTATCTTCTCAAAATGTACTTGCTTCGCGGATGTGTCTACACCTTTTACACGTACATTCAAGTTAATAGGTATGTTACGTTCATTATATATTTCTAGCAAGCGAGGTGTGAAATACGGGATATCGTATAGTTCCTTCGAAGCGGTAAAATAATTCAATTGCAGCTTGTCGCGTGTCCCTTGTTTCCTTGCGTAATGCTCGGATAATAAACAGATCTTTTTGGGGGCGCCACCACATTTATGTTTTGTATAGGTATCGGTATAAATACCTTTGCCTCCTTTTTTAGCGAATTCTTGAAGAGCTTTCCATGTCTTTTGGGCTCCTTCGAAATCGTAAATAGAGTTTGCGTTTCCTTGTCCCAAGGTATCGTGGGTAATACCCTCTACTTTTTCCCAGTTACATTGTAATCCCGGGGTCAGTACTAAAAAGTCGTATGGAATCTTTCCGTTACTTTTGGTCGTTACTTGATTCCATACGGGATCAACCGCGGCGACCGAGTCCTTTATCCATTTTATACCGCTAGGCATACAATCCTCTTGCTTCTTCCAAACATCTTCCGGTTGGTACACACCTGAGGCGATCAGAGTGAATCCCGGTTGATAAAACTGACGATCGCTGGGGTCAATCAGGGTGATATCCGGTTCATCAAGCCAATGTTTTAATCGGGCAGCCATACTGATACCAGCGGCTCCTCCACCGATAATAACGATTTTACCTTTTGCGCTGCTTGAAAAAGCGTTTGCTTTTCCGGTATTAGCTCCCGCGATCAGTCCTGTCGCCGCTAATAACTTAAAGAAATGTCGTCTGTCGACACCTTTCTTTTCTAGCGCATCTAATTGTTTCTCCAGTTCGTGTTTCATCATGTCGAAAGAATTTAAGATTTTATTCGCCGGCAAAGGAAACATAATAAATTACGGTAGCCATGAAAATGACTACTACACGACTTGCGCAAATGATTTTTTTATTGAATAAGACTACTACAAGACTTTCTCAATCTCTTTCTATGTGCGTTTAATATGCTGTTATATAGAATATTATATATTAAGCATATTCTAGAAAATATTTTTAGTAGTTCATTAAGAAATCGACAAGATTCGTATCCCCATCAAGGGCTAATCGCTTTCTTAAGCGGTATCTTCTTAGCTCGATAGCTCGTACGGATACATTCATTAACGACGCGATTTCCTTCGTGGAAAGGTTCATGCGGAGTAAACAACATATGCGCAAATCGCCTGCCGTTATATCTGCGTATTGCTGGCGTAAACGATCCATGAAATTCTGGTGGGCGCTATTAAAATAGGTCTCGAACTGCACCCAATCCGCTTGATCGTTCAAGGTAGATTCGATCAAGGAACGTAAACGGGTATATAACTTATTGGGATATCGGTCACCCAATGTCTCTTTCTGTTTATCCAGTTCTTCCAACAAAGCTTGGATTGCCTCGTTTCTTTTTACCAAAGCTGTTGTCTGGAGAGTAAGCTCATTGTTTTTGTTTTGCAACTCCGTTTCCAGCATCTCGCTTTTCATTTGTTGAAGCCTTTGCTGTTCGGCTTGTCGTTCAGCCTCCAACATTTCTTGTTCTTTTTTTCGTAAGTTCCTTAAATGATACCGAAGCCCTTCTTGAATGGCGAACCATATCAAAGCGACGTAGATCAAATAGGCCCATACGGTATTATACCAAGGAGGGCGCACCATGATTTGCATCGTGATCTCGGGAAACGGACCCCGGGTTACATATTTACGTACCCTTAGCTCATAAGTTCCTTCCGGAAGTTGTAAGAAGGTAATTTTGCCGTCTTTCTGCCAAGAAGACCAATCGGCGGATACCCCTTCCAGCTTATAACTGATTTGGTGATTAGGGGTGAATACCGTTGTCCCGATGTATAGCGAGAGTTCTTGGAAGTTATGGGGCATGTTGATTCTTTGAGTATCTGGATATAAATAATGTGTACCTTCTTGATCTTGATACTCGATGCGCATAAACCGTGGCATCGTCAATCCTCCTAGGCTTCCCTCTATTAATTGGCGGGTGTTGATTAATAGGGTTCCTTGCATGGCGGATACCAAATCAAGAGAATCATTCAAGGGGATGATCCGTTTGCCGTTGGTCACCAGATTCAGATCGTAATTATCGAATAGGATCCGGCATTTTAAAGTTCCTGTACCGTTTTCCCGATGGAAGAGTCCGGCCTCATTCTGGATCGTGAGCCAATACAAATTGTCTGGAACCGGGTAAATACTTTCTGCGTTGGCGAATACGCCCAATACATCTTTATTCTTAAATAAAGTGCTTACCGATAAATGATTGTCGGCCGTATCCGGATGGATATATGAACGTCCGATCTCACCGGATATCGGGGTAAACTTATCACCAAACATCAAGCTCCGGCTGAAGTAGCCGAGATTTGTCCGGATATAGAGGCGGTTATCCTCTTTTACAGCGTCTTCCAACTTTCCGATCTGGCTTCTTTTACCTAACATGGCGATGGGAGGATTGATATCTATTTGGGAGATACCATTATCCAAGGCGACCCAGATTAAGTTATTATCCTGTACGCAGATGGAACGTACGATATTATCTTGTAACTGATTATTGATGTTGAGATGTTGAAAGATCTCCCCTTCGTCGTTGGTGATATAAATGCCGGACGTAGATGTTCCCGTGAAATTGAGACCTCCGGCGCTAGCGAAAGAAGTAGGGTGCTTTTCCTCGATTTCTTTCGGGATCGTGTAGTTCGTCTCGGGGTTATCGAAACCGACGTGCGATGGGAGCGTATCGATCGGATGGTATTCCAGATTCCCGAGTTCGTCGTATAGCCAATAGCCTAACGATGATTTGCCTTGGGTATAGATAGAATCGTTCTGGAAAGATACTTTATAAATAGGGGTTTTATCCGGTAATGGATATGTGTTCCATGTATTCCCGTCAAAAGTAACCAGACCGGAATTATTAGCTACATATAAGATGCCATGATAGGAAACCGCTAAATCCCAATTCTGGCAACTAGCCTTATAATCGTCTACGGAATAATTTTGTACGAGGATAGAGGGAGCGACCACAGACGCACGCAAGGCGAAAACCGCCAGTATAGATAATAATATGATAAAAGGTAGCCGTCTGTACATGGTCTTTAAACTATAGAGACAAGGCATAAAGCCTTGTCTCTTTATATTACACACATGCAAATATAATCAAATTTTGATTACTTGTACTCCTGCCAGCTCTTAATCTGTATATCTTCTACGTTCATATTGCAGAAAGCGTCGATAAAGGCGCTAGCCAGACGGGCGTTCGTGATCAATGGAATGTTATGATCGATCGCCGCACGGCGGATCTTATAGCCATTGGTCAACTCACGTTTGCTATGATCTTTCGGGATATTTACTACCAATTCGAAAGCGTGATTGCTGAACATATCCATGATATTCAAATCACCTTCCTCATCCGGCCAGCAAACGGCGGTTGCCTTGATTCCGTTATCGTTCAGGAACTTGGCGGTTCCGTGCGTACCATAGATCGTGTAACCCTTGGCATCTAGCATGCGACAAGGCTCCAATAGATCGACCTTACTCTTAGCTGCGCCGGAAGATACTAAAATGTTCTTCTTAGGAATACTGTTGCCTACGGCGATCATGGCGGAAAGCAAAGCCTCGTTGAAATCGTCGCCGATACAACCTACCTCGCCGGTGGAGCTCATGTCCACACCTAATACAGGGTCTGCCTTGTGCAAACGGGCGAATGAGAACTGGGAAGCCTTGATTCCGATCCAGTCGATATCGAATGCGCTCTTATCCGGTTTCGTATACGGAGCGTCCAGCATGATGCGGGTAGCCGTCTCGATAAAGTTGCGTTTCAATACTTTAGATACAAACGGGAAACTACGTGAGGCACGTAAGTTACATTCGATTACTTTCACGAAGTTATTCTTCGCCAAGAACTGGATATTGAACGGACCGCTGATATTTAACTCCTTCGCGATCATCTTGCTTACTTTCTTGATACGGCGGGCTGTCTCGAAGTAAATCTTCTGAGCCGGGAACACCAAGGTTGCGTCACCGGAGTGAACACCGGCGAACTCGATATGCTCGGAGATCGCGTACTCAACCACCTCGCCATTCATAGCGACAGCGTCGAACTCGATCTCTTTCGTTCCTTGCATGAACTCGGATACGACCACCGGATATTCCTTGGAAACCTTAGCGGCCAAATCCAAGAACTCGATCATCTGCTCTTTCGTGTGGCAAACGTTCATCGCCGCTCCGGACAATACGTAAGACGGACGGATCAAGATCGGGAAACCTACTTTCTCGATAAACGCGTCGATCTCTTCCATGCTGGTAAGCTCTGCCCAACGAGGTTGGTCGATACCTAGCGAATCCAACATCGCGGAGAATTTATGACGGTTCTCAGCACGGTCGATCGATAGCGGGGAAGTACCTAATACCGGAACATTCTGGCGGTACAGTTTCATCGCCAAGTTGTTCGGGATCTGTCCACCTACGGAGACGATCACGCCCTTCGGCAATTCCAGATCGATCACGTCTAGCACGCGCTCGAATGAAAGCTCGTCGAAGTACAGACGGTCGCACATATCGTAGTCGGTAGATACGGTCTCCGGGTTATAGTTGATCATGATCGATTTATAACCTAGCTTACGAGCGGTCTGGGCGGCATTCACCGAACACCAGTCGAACTCAACGGACGAGCCGATACGGTAAGCTCCGGACCCCAAGATAATCACGCTCTTCTCATTCGGGTAGTAGGTGATATCGTGCGGCGTGCCGTCGTAAGTCATATATAGATAGTTGGTCAATTCCGGATGTTCGGAAGCGATCGTGTTGATACGTTTCACGGTAGGGAGAATGCCCATTTTTTTACGCAAGTTGCGTACGCGGATATTCTCTTTCTCCATATTTCCTTCCGGGTTCTCTACGTAACGAGCGATCTGGAAGTCCGAGAAACCAAGGCGTTTCGCCTCTTTCAATACATCCTCCGGAAGATCCTCGATCTTGTTGTAACCTTTCAATACGTTGGCGTAATCCACGATATTCTTCAAGCCCTCCAAGAACCAGCGTGTGATCTTTGACAACTCATGGATCTTGTCTACGCTATATCCCTGTTCCAAGGCTTGCGCCACGGCGAAGATACGCAAGTCGGTAGGGTTCGCCAACTCCTCGTCCAAGTTATCGAAATGGATATCGTTGTTACCTACGAAACCATGCATTCCTTGTCCGATCATACGAAGACCCTTCTGCATGATTTCCTCGAAGCTCTTACCGATCGACATGATCTCGCCGACGGATTTCATGCTGGAACCGATCTGGCGGCTGACACCCACGAACTTCGTCAAGTCCCAACGCGGGATCTTCACGATCATATAATCTACCTCCGGCGCTTTGTACGCGGAGTTCGGAGTACCCATCTCGCCGATCTCGTCCAATCCGTAGCCCAACGCCAACTTAGCGGCGACGAAAGCCAATGGATAACCGCTGGCCTTGGATGCCAAGGCGGAAGAACGGCTCAAGCGAGCGTTCACCTCGATCACACGGTAATCGCAAGTCTCGGAGTTGAAAGCGTATTGGATATTACATTCACCCACGATACCTAAGTGGCGGATCGTCTTGGTAGAAAGTTCTTTCAATAAATCTAATTCTTTCTCGGTCAAGGAGCAAGTCGGAGCTACTACGATACTCTCGCCGGTGTGTACGCCTAGCGGGTCTACGTTCTCCATGCTCACTACCGTGAAGCAATGGTCGTTCTTGTCGCGGATCACCTCGAACTCGATCTCTTTCCAACCCTTCAAAGATTCCTCGACCAAGATCTGGGATGAGTAAGCGAAAGCGCTTTCCGCCAAGGTGCGAAGCTCGGCCTCGTCCTTACAGATACCACTGCCCATACCACCTAATGCGTAAGCGGAACGGATCATTACGGGGAAACCGATCTTATAAGCGGCAGCCACGGCGTCGTCCATGCTTTCTACGGCTTGGCTGATCGGGGTCTTCACTTCTATCTCGTTCAGTTTCTTAACAAATAGGTCACGGTCCTCGGTGTACATGATAGCCTCAACGGATGTACCCAATACTTTCACGCCATATTTAGCCAACGTGCCGCTGGTGTAAAGTTGAGTACCGCAGTTCAAAGCGGTCTGCCCGCCAAACGCCAATAGGATTCCGTCCGGTTGTTCTTTTTTGATAACTTCCTCCACGAAGTAAGGAGTGATAGGCAAGAAATATACCTTATCGGCTACTCCCTCGGATGTTTGGATAGTCGCGATATTCGGATTTAGCAATACGGTACTGATCCCTTCTTCTTTCAGAGCCTTTAACGCTTGCGAACCAGAGTAGTCAAACTCCCCGGCCTGTCCGATCTTCAGGGCACCCGAGCCCAGAACAATCACCTTTTTGATATCACTTTTCGACATAGTAATTTGGGTTGTTTTGTTTATTATAATGATTTTAGAATATTATACCTTTATATTATATCACCGGACCGATGGACACAAAAAAAATGCGTTAGTAAAAGTAACCAACGCATCTTATATAACCAAATTATAATCCCGTAAAATAGAGAAAAGAGCCTCAACCTCCGACATATAACCGGAATAGAACTTCGGATTATCCTTATGTGTCTTGTTTGTCATCTGCTCTCTCTTCAAAATTTCGGCAAAGATAGGGCTTTTGTTTGAAAGAACAAGTTATTTTCTTAAATTTGTAGTATTGTATCAGAAAAAAGAAAGCTTATGGCACGAATAACGATTCCTTATGCGGTAGCGGATTTTGTAGAGATGCGGGAACGCAATTTCTACTATGTGGACAAGACCGATTTCATTCCGGGCTTGGAAGACTATAAGGCTCCAGTCTTCTTGCGTCCCCGTCGTTTCGGGAAAAGCCTGTTTATCTCTACCTTGGCTTGTTACTACGACCGTACCAAGGCCGACCGGTTCGAGGAACTGTTCGGCGGGACTTGGATCGGGGAGCACCCGACGGAGGAGCATAATCGTTATATGATCGTGCGCTATGATTTTTCCAAGATGGTGATGGCCGATGACATGGAAGGGTTGGAGCGGAATTTCAACGATCTGAATCGTTCTCCCGTGGAGATCATGGTAACGCATAACCGGGACTTGTTTAAGGATTTTCAGTTCTCCAGCAAGAAAGAGGCCTCCAAGATGCTTGAGGAAGCTTTGGGGTACGCCCGTGAGCATGGACTGCCTAAAGTGTATGTGTTGATCGATGAGTACGATAATTTCACCAATCAGTTGTTGACGGCCTACAAGGATCCGCTCTATGAGCAGGTAACCACGAAGGATAGTTTCCTGCGCACTTTCTTCAAGGTGATCAAAGCGGGTATCGGCGAAGGTAGTATCCGTACATGTTTCTGCACGGGGGTTCTTCCCGTCACGATGGACGATTTGACAAGCGGATATAATATAGCGGAGATCCTGACCTTGCATCCGAGGTTTCTGGATATGCTTGGTTTTACGTATGAGGAAGCGAGCGCTTATCTTCGTTATGTCCTTGACAAATACGGCACGGGGCAGGACTCTTTTGAGGAACTTTGGCAACTGATCGTGAACAACTACGACGGCTATCGTTTCCGTCCCGGCGCGGAGCCTTTGTTCAATTCCACGATCTTGACCTATTTCTTTAAGAACTTCGCCACGATGGATGGTATGATCCCGAGTGAGCTGGTGGATGAGAACCTGCGTACGGATATCGGTTGGATCCGTCGCTTGACCCTCTCGCAAGAGAACTCCAAGGAGATGCTGGATGCGTTGGTGATTGACGACGAGTTATCCTATAACGTTTCCGACCTGTCGAGCAAGTTCAACAAGAGGAAATTCTTCGACAAGAACTTCTATCCGGTCAGCCTCTTTTATCTGGGTATGACCACGCTGCGGAATAATTACCGCATGGTGCTACCCAACCTTACGATGCGCAGCATCTACATGGACTATTATAACGAGATGAATCATATAGAGGGAAACGCCCAACGCTATGTGCCTACTTACGAGCGTTTCACGGAAGAGCGTCGTTTCGAGCCGCTGGTACAAAACTACTTCGAGCAATACCTCGGGCAGTTCCCGGCGCAGGTGTTCGACAGGATCAACGAGAATTTCATCCGTTGCTCCTTCTTCGAGCTTTGTTCCCGTTACCTGAGCAGCTACTATACGTTCGCCATCGAGCAGAACAATTCGGCGGGCCGTTCGGATTTCGAGATGACCGGTATCCCCGGTACGGACTATTACAAGGATGACCGGTTGGTGGAATTCAAGTATTTCAAGGCGAAGGAGGCGGAGCGCATGCTGGCGCTCAGCGATCCCCGTCCCGAGGACGTGGCGCAAGTACTCGCCTACGCCAAGGATACCAAGGAGAAGTTCCCGTACTACCATGTCCGTTCCTACATTGTATATATCTGTGCCAACAAAGGATGGAAATGCTGGGAGGTGACTCCGTGATATCAATCCAATTGCTTTATTAATAGTACTTTGTGGTGCCAATGATGTGCCATGCTATTGGCACAGTTGTGCCACCATGCTGGCACGCCCGTGCCACCTCGATGGCAAAGGCGTGCCACTGCGATGGCACACGCATGCCACGGTGATGGCACATTCGTAACATGGGTAGTGGCACAAGCCTCTCTTCCTTGGTTTACCAGTCGTACTCCTCGAAATAAGCGTCGAAGTCTTTTGGATCCTTCACCCCACAGCGTTTAAGCGCATTCAATACGACCTGTTGTTCGGAGGGTGAAAGCGGCCTTTCTCCCTTGCGGACACGGTAGTAAGTACGCCGGCTGAAGTGCCTCATGAGTCCCGGGATAACGGAGAGCATCTGTTTGTGCGGCAAGCTCTCCAATAGGCTTACGAATCCCGCGGCATAGCGTACTTTCTTGTTCGGACGGTAATAAGGGCAAGTTCCCTTCAATGAGGCGAGGTGTCTCGGGCTGATGATCTGCCAATAGGCCGTCTCGTCGGGCTTTATTAAGTATTCTTGTTAAAGGTGATTGTTTGTTTCGGCGTTCTGGAATAGGGGTGTTTACGCGTGCGGCCTACCTCATGAATTTACGAGGTAGGCCGCATAAAAATAGCTATTATCAAGTACTTATTTAACCGTAACATTCCATCCGGAAAGAATACCTCCGTAGAAGTAAAAGTCTACGCAGAATGTTTTTCCTGTGTTTAGCTCTTTGACCTCGTAGTATTTCGTGGCACCTTTTTCGTTCACCAATTTATAATCGGCGATATTCGGAATAGGCACGTTGGCGAGCTCCTTGATCTTTGCGTTTATCATGTTCAAGATATCCATGTTCTCGAAAGGATTCGTTACTTTGGTACTCTTGGATAAAGCCGGATTCACCCCATTGTTCTCGGCACGAACCGCACGAACACTATCCGCATAAGCCTTGAACATCGCACGGCTTTCCGGAGTGCGTAAAGCGGATACGGTAAAGATAGAGATTCCTTCCGCCCCATGATTTAGCGCGGCGTCCATGCTGGCTTGCATATCGTCTGAAACCATTAAGCCGCAGTAAAGCGTTGTTTTCGGGTTCTTATCCCGAACATCCTCTATCATACAGTCTGAGATAAAACTAATATCTTCCGTGTAGAAGTTATGGTATACCATGGGGAAGACAATGTCCAGATTCCATTTACCCCAGTCTTGACGAACCATTTTGGACGCCATCTTGGGGGTTGGGAAAGGAGAGGCCGCCATTTTCTTTCCATAGGAGTGAACCACGTCGGCGATCATATTGGCAACCTCGGTAATCTGGTCACAACGGAATTGAAGCCATTTCTCGTCTTGCGAGGGATCTTCTTGTTCCCTTGGATCATATCCGTAAGCGGCCTTGAACTTCTCGATCATAGCCGGGTGATAGCCAAAATCCCATTGCGGATATTCTTGATCTTGCACGATACCGTATTTCGGCCAAAGGGTAGTCGGCAGGATAACGTCCACGAAACGGTTGTAATCGATAGCGATACCGTTCAAACCCTCTACCTCGCAGTAAGCCTCTATTTTCTTCTTGATAAACTCCCGTACCTCGGGTAAGGCAGGGCACATAAATTTGTAGTAATCCACGTAAGCGGTCGTATCGGCCAAGCTTTGTCCGTTACGGTTTACGCTGAACCATTCGGGATGTTCTTTTAAGATAGCGTCTCGGTCATGTTCCAGATTCATCGTCCATAACCAAGCGTAGACCTCTATCCCATGTTTTTGGGCGATGGGAATAGCGGCCCGATAATCATCCGGAGTAGGGGCGTTTAGCATGACACCGTCTATCCCCGCCTCATTCATGATCGTGCAGATGGAGTCGAAATTCATTCCGGGCTGGTAATCCAACCAAGTCCAGAACATCGGATAAGCATCTTTCGTATCATTTTTCGGGGAACTGCAAGCACCTACGCAGCAAGCTACCAGAAGCAATACTAAATAATTTATGTGTCTCATAAGTTTAATGAATTTGATTAACGATTTATCCGTTAAAGATACGTATTCCTGTTTAATGCCGTTCTTTTTTCAGCGTAAATATCGGTAAATAAAAGAAGATGCCTAGGATAGACATGATAAGGCCGCCTATCGTTCCGGCGGCGAGCGGGAACCAAAAGGCTTCTTTATCGGTGCCTAGCATGAACGGGATAAATCCGAGTATGGTCGATATAACGGTTAGGAAAATCGGCGTGATCTTGGCGTTCCATGCCTTTAGATAAGCACGGATTGGGGAAATAGCGGGTATCCGTTCCCGAATTTGGTTATATTCGTTTAAGATATAGATACTGGCGTTTACCGTGATACCGCATAATAAAACGAAGGAGGCGAATCCACCTTGGTCGAAGTTCAGTTTGAACCAATAGAAGGTCAGGAATACCCCGATATAAGAGATCGGTATGACAAAAATGACCGCCAGCGGTTGTTTCAAGGAATTAAACAAGATACTGGTCGTAAAGAAAATAATAACGATGATCAAGAATAATAACGCATATTGTTTATTATCTTTCTGATCCCATGACCAATAGTTCTTTTCCGCTTTAGCCGTATATCCCATAGGCAGGATCTTGTTAAACTCTCTAAGTTCCCTTTTCTGTATCTTCTCGCCTTGTGAGGAAGCTCCGATATATTCATATTGCAGGCAGAGCCTGTATTGCTGGTTTACTTTCGCTATCTGTTGAGGGGTCTGGCTTTTCTCGACGATAGCGAGTTCGGACAACTTATAGGATTTATCACGGATGGTTTGAGGTACATATTGCATACTCCATATATCGAACTCCTTTGATTGGCGGGAAGAAAGTTTTAGCTTTTCCGTCTCGTTATCAACGACGATGGTACCTGCGTAGATATCTTTACCGAAAACAGGCCGGATAGACGCGAATAAATCGATAGGCAATATATCCGCTTGCGCCATACGGGATTTATTCAAGTTGAAGTAGAATTCCTGATAATCATCCTTCCACCAAGAAAACTCGGAATTGATCAATACTTCCTTGATACGGCGATACGTAAGCAATTTCTCCCGCAGTTTCTCCGCCCATTCGTATAGCTCGTCATAATTATATCCGTACATCTCGATCCGGAAAGAACCTGCGTTCTCACGGACATCATTGCTGAAACCTTGGTCCATAAGTCCCCATACGCCCCAACTTCCACCACCTAATTCCAACGCTTTGCTAATCACCCTGCTTTTCAAGGTGTAGGGGAAACCACTTCGCTCGTTCTCACGGGTGAAATAGACGTTGATACTGGCTTGACGTGCGTTATAGATACTGGTCTGGAACTGCCGTATTTCCTTATAGGTACTCAAGTAAGCCTCCATTCGGTTGATCAAGTGGTTCATTTGATCAAGGGTCGTACCGTTTGGCATGGAAGCGCTGATACTTAATACCGTTTCTTCATTCCGGGTAAAATAACTTCCCTCGTATACCTTTTGGACAAATAGGCGCAAGGTTCCTCCCAAACTCTTATCGACGATAGGTTTTATCGTTTCCTTCCAAATATCTTTCGCTGCGAATTCATTGTAGCGGGCGATCCACAAAGAGTCCCTTGCGGATAGATCCTTCTCTTCCGGCTCGATCTTCTCCGGCAATAAAAATATCGGTAGTCCGAAAGCCAGTACTAGAATAAGGCAAGCCAGCTTTTTCCAATTGCAAAGGAAACGGATCTGCGTCCGGTAATAATGAGAGAAATAGACTGGGAAACGGTGTATGAACGACCGTATCGGACGGACCACCGGATGTTGTTTCCAATGACTCCGAGCTTTTGGGGAAGAAGAAGCGGCTTTCTTCGGGTGCAAATTCATCTTATCGATCAATGCCGGAACCAAGAATAACGCGATGAACAAAGATACGGCCAGATTAATGATCACGACAGCGGCGAAATCTTGTAAATTCAACCGTATCTTCTCATCCAAGAAGAAGATAATCACGAGGGCACCCATAGTCGTCAAAGTTGCCGCCAGAATAGACAAGAAAGCTTTCCGGTCATGATGGTGCCGGATGTGATCAGTCATCACGATCGTATTATCGATCACCAAGCTGAGAGAGATCGTGATACCCGCCAGCGAGTACAATTGCATCTCCAACCCTAATAAATAATAAAGGATAACGGCTATACACAGGTTGATACTTAAACTGATGATGATCAAGAATAGATAATGTACATTCCGGGTAATCAGCAGAACGAAGAGCAAGAGGATCAAGATGGTCAAGCCTGTACGGACGTAGATTTTATCCAATTCTTCTTGGATAAATTCGGTAGCGTCGTAACTGGTATGGATCTCGTAACCGGGAGGAAGCAAGGTGCGGATATGTTCCATTTCTTCCTTCACTTTCTTGGCTAATTGCAACTGGTTGGCAGTCTCTTCCGCACGGATAGACAGGTAAATAGAGTTTAAACCATTGATCCGGTAGTAACTTTGCGGGGCCTCTTCTTGCCGGGTTACCTTTATCAATTGATCCAGCCGGATTAAGCTACCATCTTTGTTTGCGACGGTGATATGCGATGGTTCGAACCCATTCGTGATCTTTTCCGGCATTAACGCCAGACGAATCCATTCCTTGCCGATATCTCCTTGTCCCATATTAGCGGTTCCAAGGAACTCTTTTTTGTAATATTGGCTGATCGCCGATTGGATATCCTCTATCGTGATCCCCAGATCCCGTAGCTGGCGGCTATCGTATTCCAAGCGCCATTCCATAGGGGTTGCCCCGCTAACATCGATACGATAAATACCTTGCACGCTGCTAAGCCGGGGCTTTATCTGATCCTCGGCGAATCGCTGAATGAATATCGGGGTAGCGGAAGCGTTCAAGGTATAACTCATGAACGGGCGTGATTCCTTGTCGTCCGGACGGCTCATCTCTAAAATCGGATAACTTAATTCCTCCGGAAGGTCCGGCCACGTCTGCCTTACAATGGTTGATGCCTCGAAACGTGCGGCGTCTATATTCGTATGTTTATCTAGTTCTAAGGTAATCCTTCCCCATCCGTTTCCCGAGGTCGAGGAGATCTCTTTAATTCCTTTGATACGGGCAAGCATCGCCTCCAACCGGGAGGTTACCTCCATCTCGATAACCCTCGCTGAGTTGGAGGGCATATTATAGCTGATACTTAATTTCGGCAGCGTACGGGAGGGAGATAGCTTGATCGGCAATAAAGGCACGAAAGCGATCCCCGCCAATGCGATACAAAGGAAGGTGACGATGATCGTAAAGGATGATATGTTCGGCTTAGAACCCATGCTCGTAATCAAATTCATTGGCTAATGAGATGCCTGTCTCGAAATCATGTAAGGTGAGCTTACGTATTTTGTAATAGCTCAACCAATAATTTTGCAAGGCCGTGATATAATTACGTTGCGCTTCCTGCTGTCGGTTCAAGGAGAGCGTAAGGCTATTGATATCCGCTTTGCCGATCATGAAACGTTGCTTGGTCTCGTTATAGGCCATGATCGCGATGTCCAAAGCCTCTTCGGCACTGGCGATCAGGTTTTGCTGTACATTGAAATCGCCGACAGTCATGATTACGTCTTCCTCCAGAGTGACTTCCGTCTGCCGTGCGGATATTTGCGTAACATTTAGATTACTTTTGGCTATATTGTATTTACCCTTCCGTACTCCCCAGTCTATAAGGGGAATAGAGATAGATATCGATACCAAGTCCTGCTGCAGCGGATTCTTGTAAACTTCCTTAAACTGGGTCGCTACTTGATTGAAACCGATACTGGCATTTAAGGATGCGTTGAATAAGGTTTCCTTCTTGGTCTTATCTACTTGTTGCTCGGCCTCTAGTACCTCTTGCCGCACTTCCAGAAACTTGGGGTTATTTTCCCGGGCTAACGTCAATGCTTGATCCACCGGAATATCCATATCATGGGGGCGTGACGGCAACCGAAGCCGTATCTCCGTATTCTTATCGAAATTCAGATACGAGGCCAGACTGAACATGGCTCGTTTCAAGGCTATATCGGCGTTTTGTAACGTGTTGCGGGCATTGATCGCATCCAGCTTGAGTGTCAGTAAATCCGCTTGGCTGATAGCCGCGATCTTATGCCGCTCTTGGCCGGTACGGTATAACGTATCGGTTGTCGCTACATTTTCTTTAGCCATATCATATTCTACTTGAGCCATGGCTAAAGAGAAAAAGTAGGTGGTGGCTTGCTCGCTGACGGTCTCGATATTATAAAGCAACTCTTTCTTTACTTTCTCATATTTTAGAGGCTCTATCTTCTTCTCCCACCGGAAAGGATTGTATCCCAATAAATCTTGGCTGTATCCGATACGGATTGGAACGGAGGTGAACTGATTATAAGTATTCGAGCCGAAATAGCGCATATACCCCAGATCCGTGTCCACGAAGAAACTACCACCCAGCATATCGAAGTTCTGTTTGATCTTTAAGTTTCCTCCCGCATAAAAGGACTGTTGCTTACGGTATTCGTCGATGTCTTTTTCTGAATCGTATCGTTTCGTGATATCCCGGTAATATTCGGCGGGCGTGATATTCAACGTAAGACTAGGCAGTCGCTCCGCCTTGTAATTGCGAAACTCCCAGTAACCGGATAAGAATAGGTTTTTCGTACGAAAAGCCTCCAGCGAGCTATCGGCGGCCAATGAGATCGTCTTCTCAAGGGAAAGGACGAGCGATTGGGCCGATACTCCTCCGACTAATAGCGAACAGAACGCATATAAAACTAGGAATGTCCTCTTGTATCTTTTTTTCATAATGCATGTCTCCTATAGATAAACCAATAAACCAAAGGGATAATAAATAAACTGACAGCCGTACCGATCAGCATCGCCGAGATCATGGCAATGGAGAGTGGCTTTTGCAACTCACTTCCCATATCGAACGTGAATAGTAGCGGTACCATACCGAATATAGTTGTCAATGAGGTCATGATAATCGGGCGCAGACGGCGACGACCCGCCTCATGGATCGCTTCCATCAAGGGTACACCTTCTTTCCGAAGCTCATTGATTGCGTCCAGTTTCAAGATAGAGTCGTTTATGATGATACCGCAAGTTACCACGATACCGATAGCACTCATCAGGTTTAAGGTATGCCCGCATATCCATAATACCAGTAAGGAGGCGGCTACGTCTATAGGTATTTCCAGCAGGACGATCAAGGGCTGCAAGAAGCTCTCGAATTGCGCCGCTAAGATAAAGTACATCAAGAGAATGGATATGAACAAGATGACGACCAGTTCATTCAGCATTTGTTGGTTCGAGAAGAAGCTTCCCGAGAAATCGATGTCCCAATTCGTCTTATCTTTGGATTCGCAGCGGACGAGCTCCCGAATATTTTCCATTAACTGTTCCGCGTTCTCTACTTGATAGAAGCTAAAAGGAATATATTCCCCGTTCTTTCCAGCGGTGAGTATCTTCAAATCCTCTCCGGGAGTAATTTTTGTTACTGCGCTAAGAGGGACATGATTCGTCTTTTGGTTTTCGTCCGGTTGCGTACGGATTAACGTATTATGTAGGATATGATCGACCGTTTGCTCGTTTCCGGCTAGCGTGATCGGTAAATACTGTTGATAAGAGCGTAAGGTAGCGACTTCATTTTCCTTGAAGGCCGTCTTAAGTACCCGGTAGACCTCTTCATAGGAGATATTATAAAGTAATAGTTTCTGATGGTCTATGGATATGTTTAATTGATTCTCGAAAGCTACGCCAACGGGAGCGAGACCGGTCTTACTCTCTAGTGTTTTCTCTAGTTTTTGCAAAGTAGGGGCATCCGGAGCTTGTTCTTTGTTACGGGCATAGAACTCGGCTACGATATCGGCCTCACCGGTTACGAACAGTTTCTCAAACACAGTCTCCGGCGGAGAGAACGATAATACGGCTGTCGGGTAATTTCGCTTTACCCAAGCGGAGATTTCTTGTTGTAAAGGAGCGATAGCATCGGTCTCTTCTGTCTTGAAATAAAGCTCTACTTCCGAGATGGATAATTCCCTGTCTCGGTTTAGCAGGAATTGTTGCTGTCCGATATAGGCCGTGTGTTGCGCGCCTAACCGATCGGTCTCACCAAATAATTCGGTGACTCTCTTTCTATTCTCATCAATATGGATGTTCTCATTCCATTCAACATGTGCGATTAACTCATTCTGATCGATTTCCGGCATCCGGCTTTTGGGGATCATATAGAATAGGATCGCGCAAAGGGGGATAGTGACAGCTACAAATAGTAGGCTAGTGGTTTTATGCCTGAATATGAAATCAACCCCTCCGTCATAGAATCGGTCTAGCGTATGCTCCTTGATCAAATTGTTTATTTTCAGATTGAAAAAGGAATGCTTGATCTCCGGTATGCTGTAAACTAATTTGTAAAGTACAGGCAGTAACATGATTCCAGTGAAATAAGAGACCATTAAACCAACCGTAACAGCAAACGCCTGATCGAAGAAAATCGCTCCCGCTATACCACTCATAAATACCAGCGGGACGAATACGGCGATCGTGGTAAATGTGGAACTAAGCATGGGGGTGATTACTTCTGTGGTCCCTTTTATACACGCTTCTTCCAGATTATCTCCTTTTGCCCGGTATTGCGCTATATTCTCCGTCACGATGATGGAACTGTCTATCATCATACCCAATGCCAAAATCAATCCGGATAGGGAGATGATATTTAAGGACATATTGAAAAGGTAGAAGAACAAGAAACTAATGATGATACTGACTACCATACTTAGTCCGATTACCGCCGGGCTTTTTACGTCCCCGAGGAAAAGGATCGCCACGATGCAGATAAATAAGAAACCTAACGATAGATTCTGTTTGAGGTTGGAGATCGTATAATCCAATAACTCGGTCTGGTTTCTTGTGATCGTAAATTCAATATCCGGGTAAATAGACTTGAAATAATCGGTAACCTCGGCAAGCGCCTCTTTCATATTGTCCATATTCTCATCCGCTTGCTTGATAACGGCTAATGTAACGGCCCTTTCCCCGTTGGCTAGCGATAAGCCGGTTTCTTTTTCCGGTACGACAGCTACTTTTGCCAGATCTTTTATCTGGAAGATCCGGTCATTCTTACGGATATAGATATTTTGTACGTCTTCCGGTGTACGTAATAAGGTAGAGAATTTGATATTGTACTCATAATAACCATCCCGTACGGTCATGCTTCCCGGCTCTATATTGTTGGCAGATAAGGCGGATTCCAAATCATTTAACGTAATATCCGCCATTTCCAAAAGCTTCATGTCCGGTACGATCTGTAATTGCCGTCCTAATATGCCCGTGATATCCACCATCGCCACTTCCGGCAACTGTTCAATCCTTCGTTTGATCACTGTTTCCGCGAATTGGCAAAGATCGAGGAAAGCGGCATCATTTTCAATTGTCTTGAGTGTGAGGTTGAGGCAAAACACTGGAATGTCCGTAGCGCTCGCCTTGACCACCCGTGGACGTTCTACCTCACGGGGCAGGTAATTCATGGCGGCGTCTATTTTCTCATTGACCTCTATAAAGGCAAGATCCGTATTCGTGCCAAAGTCGAAGCTAAGGCGGATAATACCCGCTCCATCGCGAGTCTCGCTATGGATATCCCGTAATCCTGCCACTTGCATCAATTGCAAACGGACCGGCTTTACGACAGTATTTTCCAATTCCCGTGCGGATGTATTTTGCCCGGATATCTGAACGGTAATCTCAGGTATGGCGATATCAGGCAATAAGGAGACCGGTATGGTGAAATAAGTCACCACCCCCACGATAAAGCAGGCCGTAAAAGCCATCAATACCGCTATCGGACGTTGTAGCAGGAAGCGAATCATACGCAACTAATTTTCAATTCTCAATTCTCAATTTTCAATTACCTTGACCGGTGACTCATGCGCCAGATTAATATTGCCGCTTGTAATCACGACATCCCCTTCTTTCAATCCTTCCAAAAGGGTATAACTATCCGCGTTTTCCAGTCCGGTGCGCACGTAGTTCCAATAAGCGTGCCCATCAACTAAAGTAAATACGACCTGTTTCCCGGAACGTAATACCACGGCCGTTTTCGGTACGACCAATTGCTTCCCGAGCGAGCGTTGTACGCTAACCCGTACATTCATGCCTTCGAATAATTTACCTTTGTCGTTTACCGCCGCTTTCACTTGTACCATCCCGTTCTCATCCACTAGCGGGTTGATCTCGGATATACGTCCTTCAGTCTTTAAGCTGGTGGTGGCGAAAGGGGTAACTTCCACTTTATCTCCGTTTTGGATAAGCGGCAACTCACTTTCCAATACGGTGAAAGAGGCTTCCAGACTATGAGGATCGATAACGGTACAGAATGCGTCCGTCGTAGACGCCACGTTCTCTTGTTTAGCGAAAAGGTTTGCGATAATACCGTCGAAAGGCGCGATTAGCGTCGCGTTCTGTTCCTCATATTGGGCAAGTTGATATTGGGCGAGCGCCAGATCATATCCACTTTTTACCCGTGCTAGGTTGAGCGTTGCGGGCGGGACTTTCGCTGAGTCTTCCAGCATATATCCTTGACCGATCAATACATCCTTTAATTCAAGCCTCGCTTTCTCGAGGGCGTCTTTGGCTTGCGCTGTTTTGTTCGTGAGCCGGAAAGTAGCGAGTTCCGCTATTTTCTGTCCTTTGTTTACCCGGTCTCCGTTCTTCACGTAGATACGGGCGATGGGTTCCGCCGACTCAAACCGTAAGTCCACCAACTTGCGAGCGGACAGTTTACCATTGCTTATCAACTCATGATTAAATACCGTTTGCTTCAATGTCATGATCGTGACTTCGTTCGCCTCATCCGGCAATACGGTCTCTACGGAATCCTGTGTGGCATCTGTATCTTTCTTTTCTCCGCCGCATGCGCTTAAACAGAATAAAAGCGTAAAGGTCAACAATTTATAGTATTTCATACTCGTATGATTGATCGGTTTGTACAATTTGTCATTCGCAAATATAAGTATTTATTGTTACGATGTAGTCGTAATTGCTATAAAAATAAGGATATTGTATTCATATTGATGTGTTGTTTAACATACTTCGTGCTTTCTCTTTCATTTCTTTAATAGCGGAACTTTCCACTTTGGGTTTCTTAGTTAATACGGAATCAATCGCCATTTTCAATTTTGCAGGTTGAAAATAAGATGGTTCCGTATAAAGATTCATTAACAGATAATACGGATAGATACGTTCCGGTAAAATATCAATGGCATGTAACAGGTGCTTTTCCGCTTGTCGGTATTCACCTAAACACTGCTCATTTTTAGCCATTACGTAATAAAGCATGGGATCGGAGCTTAATAAGACAGCTCTCTCCAGATATTCATTCGCTTTCTCATATTGTCCGGTTTTGCTAAGAGATTGAGCGGCCTCGAAAAGGAATTCCGGTTTATGCTTCAATAATGGATACAAAGGTTCATATACCTCCAAGGCCGCTTCGTAAGCTTTATTATTGTAAAACATTTGCGCCTTATTCCATTGTTGATAAGCCTTATAATGATCTTTTTGCATCCAGAACAAACCAATTCCAAGGATAGCGATTCCCATAAAAAATATCTGTTTGCCCCATCTATGGCCATTTGATTCGGCTTGGTTCTCACGGATCTCATCCTTGTCCGGTGTTACGCTCATCACCCCTAGGAATATCAATACTACCCAAAACTCCGGCAATTGTAATGGATAAGAAGAGAAGGCGAATATAGCCAGAGACATCAATCCCCCGCAACAAGCATACCTTTTGTTCTTTATTCCTTTATAAAATAGAAGCCCCAGCCAGCCTATAAATAGGGCTAATCCTACTAACCCCTGTTCTAATCCAATCTGCAAGTATTCATTAAATGCGTACTCCGGGCATCCGGCAACCAACTTTTCCTGTTCAGTCGCTTTTCCCGAAGCCATGTATTCCGCTTGTGTTTCAGCGTAAGCGGCAGGGAACCCACCTAGGCTGGTACCTGTAATCGGTTGTTTTTGTATCGCTTTCGTCGTGATCTTCCACATCAGAAACCTTCCGTCTGCCGAATCTTTCTTTAATGTATAGAGTGATGCGCTCCCGCCAAGAAGCAATATGCCGCCTAGGATACCGCCTATGATATACCACCTTTTGTGTTGTCTCAGTCTGGTCGCTGCCTGTTTCCTGTCAAGGCGGTACAGGGCATATACCCAGGCGCAAGAAACGACCACCGCTATCCATGCCGATCGGCTCATTCCCGCAGGAAGTACAACGATCGCTGTGCCTATACATCCCATGGACAGGTAATAGGGCATATTTCGTTTGGACTGTTCCAGCAAGATGCCAAGAGCCACCGGTAATGTGATCGCCAAATATCCGGAATAAGGCCCCGGATTGAAAAAAGAGCCGGTCAGCCGAAACAGGGAATGGTTCGAATAGGCCCATCCCTGTAATTGACGGAAGCCCCAGATGGCTTCTATAAGGCCTGTCGCGATAAAGAACATTGAAAAATATCCTATGAGCACCGGATATTCATGGAACACCTGCCGAAGCAGATACCACAAGACAACCATTTGTCCGATAAACAGGAGCTTTTCCGGCTCCGGGTGTATGGAGTAGGGATAAGAGAGGAGGATAAGCCCCAAGAGGGAAAGGGGGAGGATATCCACGTAAGTCCATGGGCACAGCCCCTTGCTTGGATTCAACCACAAACCTTGTAGGGACACGGCGGATAAGAACAGGGCGATTAGTTGAATCCAAAAGGTTTTCTCTGTCACCAAGTGTGTGGATAGCATTCCCAATCCTGCGAAAGGGGCGCTTAGCAAAAGTGTCCCGAGTAGGGTATATACGCCGAGTTTCAACAGCTCTTTCATGGTTAATATCTTTTTACCGTATCGTTTTCCACCAAAAAGATACGATCTTCCGCAGCCTTTTCCGGTCGCGAGATCATCGCTTTCAACAGGCTCCCTTTAGGTATCTTGCGAATGAGGATGCCACCGGGTATCGTGTCTGTCGGGAAATATCCGTTTTTAAAACACTGCTGTTCCTGTTCCCAATAAGCGAGTGTATACGGCACTTGCTGTTGATACGGGTTGTCCGAGGCGATAAAGATGGAATCGGTTCGGGCCGGATCGGGCTTAATTTTCGTGATGATCCCCGTATTGCTCACATGGAAAGGGGATGTGATGAAGCGTAGTGAGCCATAAGCCTCTTTGTCATATTCGGCGATGATAAACACATCATCGCCTACGATCTTCGGGAAGGTACAGCGGTTGCCGATCCGTTCGCTCATGGCGAAAGGCCTCCAGTTACCATGATTATAGGTACAGAGGTAAATAGGTGCTCTTTTTGATCTCACCGGGAGGTCGCAAGTCGTATGGATATCTGCGACAGGTGGTAGGTATTGCTCCGTGACAGCGGTCAATAACGGATTTTTTAAGAACGTACGGTATTCATCGGTCGACTCGGTCGTTACCGGATGTAAGGGGGCGAATCCGTATCTGTAAACCTTGGCCGGGGTCAAGAACGGCTTGGTTAGGTTGTAGATCAAGGAATCCGGGCCTTCGTACTCCGGAGCGAAAGGTAGGAATCGCCCATCCTCGTTTAAGAATGCGCACCAATAATGTTCCCCGTTCCTACGAGTCCAGATCGTATGTTCTGCTACAGTGGGAATACCGGCCGCACGCATCAGCTGGATACCATACAAGACTACCCCATCACAACGTCCAACCCCTGTCCGGTGGATCTCCTCTGCGGTTGGATAGTGGATGGGTATCTCCGTTTGATAGGTGACTCGGGTTCGTAGTATCTTTTGTAACCTCACGGCCGCATCGTACGTGTTATCAATATGCGAACTATCCAGCAAAGGGAGGTACGTCCGCATCAGCTCCTCACGTAAACCGGAGGGCTGTTCGTATAACCCCCGGTAGGGAAGTATATACCTGCAAAAATTCTCGAAACTTACCGATTTATTCCAGGGCTTGGGCCACGCCTGAAACGCCAGCTCGATATTACGGATTAGATAGTCCGAGGATAGGGTGGTGATGTCTGATACCCTCTCTCGCTTCTCATATCCGAAATGATAGACCATATTGCGTATCAAAAAGCGGGCGGCCTCTCTTTTTAATGAATCCCCTTCATAGTATTTGATGACATATTCCAACTCTTTCCTGTTATCGCCGGCTTGCGACAACGCATATTCCAACATACTTTCTTCTTGGCTTTTTGAGAAACCGCAAGAGTGCAGACAGATCCAAGCGCATACATATAAAATAAGCTTATTCATAATTCTTCAATTGTTTCGAATATTTTTCCAAAAACGTCCCTTTCTGTATTCCCCCGTGTAAGGGTCAACGGATTTCCACACTTTCCAAGCTACCCCTACGATAAATTCCTCCGGTATAAGTCCGAGATAACGGGAATCTCTAGAGTTTTCTGTCTTATCTCCGGCCACGAAGTAATAGTTGCTTTGGAACCGGTATTGTCTTACCTGTTTGTCTCCTATATAAACTTTACTATCTTTCCACGATAGGGAATCTTTTGATTCCCACTCGATCATTTGTTTGTATAGCTTATAATTTGTTTGATTCACGGTAATTCTATCCCCTTTTCGGGGGATATACAAAGGACCGAAATCATGAACATTCCAATTGAATGTAGAATCAAAAGGGAAACAACGGTAGACACCGTCCGGCATCCGATCCGCTTTTTGTCTGGATAGGTTCGCTTGACTTTCCACATTCCCCAAAGGCTCTTTTGTATGGTTGTTTCGGTAGAATCCCTGTTCGATCCGGATGGAGTCTCCCGGTAACCCGAGGCAGCGTTTGATATAATATTGCATGATGTGCATTTCGATCCGCTCCCATGAATAGGGATGCGGGTAGTTGAATACGAGAATATCATTCCGTTTGATTTGCCCGACTCCGGGTACTCTGTATATATCTACCCGCTTCCCTTTCATAGATGCGAAAATATTGAATAACCTAGGTCCGGCTATCCATTTGTTTACTAATACTTGATCTCCGGTTTGGAGTTGAGGCTCCATGGAATCGGAAGGGATTTTGAACGTGCTGAAACAGAAGATGAGGAGGAATGCGTATATGCAACCAATACCAAATACCCCATAAAATATAAGTGTCAGATATCGTAACATCTGATTTATATTTGTTTTGTATATACGTTTTTCTATTCCCATTCTTTTATGTTTATGCCTCATTTCCTAAATCCAAATTCTTTGGATATCAGTCATCAATAGTCGAACACTACGATATGATATTCCGGATCATCACTGATACCATAGATATTCCGTTTTTGATTGTCTACAGCGATGGAGGAGACTCCTTGGTCTAATGTGTAATGGCATTCAAGGCTACCGTCCCATCCGATTACAAATAATTCTTTGCATAATATATTGTAATTAGGCTCTGTCACCATTTTTCCATTATAAAGAACAAATAAACTATTCCCCACGTTTACAGGACTATAAAAAGCGTCTCTATAAGTTTGCGGGCTCGCTTTACTTCCGATAATGTCTCCATCCCTAAATTCTTTGAAAACAGATGCGAAATGATCCGGTCCCCGTAATTGTTTTTCCAAGGTCCCGTTCACGTTATAGATGCAAATTAAATCAGTGAAGTAGTGAGTGATTGCAACCTTCTCTTTTCGGTTGGTGGTTAGGTCTGCCCGAAACGCATTGATTAATTCGGCAGGAGTATACTCCTGCTCAGTTTTAGGATAAGTACCGAAATCCATCGTTTTCTTACCTGTTTGATCAAAAAGGAATCCAGGACTCGTCTCTTGATAGGATACGCCTAAGAACCCGTTGCCCAAGCTTCGAATATTGCTCCATAGCGGTTTTGTATCTAGGGAGATACGGCTGGCGTATTCCGGTTCTTTTCCACTGGTAAATTCCGGGATAGAGTAAGTGAAAATCGTAGAGGTCATCATATCAAAAATGACTACGGAATCGTTCCGATTGACGAAACATGGTGTCATCATCTCTTTAGGCCCTTGTCCTACAGGAATACATTCTCCTTCCTTATGTGCCGTATTGAGGTTGAAGATGTGGAATTGTTTTTCCGCCCCTTGATTGCAAGTAACTAGGAAGGAGTCGAATAATTGGATTTGTGAAGGTCGTAAAATAAGACTGTCAAATTCAATAGTTTTTCCGGATAGTGATTTTCGGACTTTGAAATCACTTCTCTGGAAGGTTATGTTTTTGTCATCTTGTTTTTGATCATCGGTACAAGCGATGAATACTAATAGGATGAGTGAAAGATGTAAGATAATGTATTTCTTCATGATACTGATTTTTTAAGGAGGGCATGCCAAATTAAGGGATTGAACACATTTTCTTCTTGCTCAAGATACCTAGAGTCTATGAAATACAAATTAAAAATCAATGAGAAAACATCTGCATTCCATTGATTTACCGACTGTATTCCATTGTGATTTTTTTCGTTTTGGCACACCCTCCTTTGATTAAATTTTAGTTCCAACGTCCCGGTATGTAAGTGGATGTCCCATCGGAATATTTGATAATACATCCTCCCCCAGAGTAACTGCAATATCCGCTTCCACCTTCCCCACTAGCCAATGCCTCCACATTGTCAAGCGCTAAATCAGAGAGTTTAATCTCGTTTTCACTCTGGTTGATGTTCCATGCCGCAGCTACTGCTACGACTGCCATTACGGCTATTCCTAAAATCTTTTTTCTCATGATATTTCTTTTTTATAGTTTATGTTTTTGAGAATTTAATCTCTTGCTTACTATTCTTCTGCAAGATAAGGATATTCTCGAATTCCTCTTTCAATTTAATTTACTACTTTTGTGTCACCTCCTTTCTGCTTCATGAGTAAAAGTGGGGTGGGAGGCTTGCTTGTGATCGTTCCAATATATCCGGCAAGCTCTCCCTTCTCTTTTATTTATTGAGCCATCCCCCGAATGTTTAATTTTATCAGTTGATTCGTATTGCATTTCACGGAAATCGTCTCGTCAAAGACTCCTTTGTCTTTCGGTGTCATGATGACTCTTACTTGAAGGATCTCTCCCGGCTTGGCGGGATGTTTGTCGAAAGATGGGCGGGCACAGCCGCAGGTTGTAGCCGCGTCTAGTATGACTAACGGGTTGTTTCCTGTGTTTGTTAATCGGAAAACAGCTTCTTTGCTTTCTCCCATTTGGATAGTTCCTAGCTGTATGGATGCCTCTTCCACTTTCACGGTGGTCTGTATTTGTGAAGCGGGTTGTTTTCCGGTGATCTCTTTTAGGTATAGCTCCCGGATATTCGGGTTGTGGATAGGATTTCCTATCACTACGACCTTATTGTCCTTATCCAATAGAAAGGTTTGAAATCTCCCGTCGGCCGGGAAATGATTCAGTTCGTTCAGTCTGTCTGATTGATCCATGCAGATAGGTTTGTCGAAATTGTCTTTTTTCAATAGATACCGTATTTCTTTCTTGTCATCGGACTGGAAGAAAAAGAGGAAGGGAACCGTTCCTTGGGTAATGGAGTCGGTGTATTGAATCAGTTCTTTCCATCGGTGCAGTTGGAGTTTGCAACTGGTACATCCTATGGAATCCACGAAAACCAGCACCTTGTGGGGGGATTTTGGCAGGGTGAAGTCTACCGTATCGGTTGCAAACCGTGCAAAGACCATGTCTTTCGGAAATCGTATCTCTTTTCCTTGCCATTCGGATACTAAATGCTTGATCTCGTCTTTTTTCTTGTCTTGGCAAGCTAGAAGGAATAATAATAGTATGATTAGATTTAAGTATTTCATGATATTTTGTCGTTATATTTTAAATGAAAGAATCGGATCGTTGCTGTTTACATCCGTGGCAAGGATCGTCCCCGTATCCTCATCTACGTCGATACCATAAATGGCATGGTCGAGCACGTACTTCCGGACGGGGTTTCCTTTGAGGTCGAATACATAGATGTATCGCCCGCCATCCTCGATATCTTCCCCTCGTTGGTATGCCTGCCCGATATCTTTGAAACTACGGCCATGAAATACGGTATAAATGAAATGGTCTGTGATATGAACATCACTGAATCCCATGATACCCGTTGGAATTCCCTCCGATTGTGAGATTGCGAATTGAGGTTCTCCATTAGGTCCGTATCGTACGGTTTGTGTAGTATCTGTGAAGTTGTATATTTCTAATGCCTCTCCTAGTTGGGTTGCCATGACCAAGATGCCTTTTTGGGGATTATAGTCGAAGAAGCTTCGCCACGCTTGCGCCAATGCAGGGCGTGCGATGTCTTCATAATTATTTTCGGTCGGGATCTGATTAGCGGAGTGAATCCATTTCCCTTCTCGGTCTGTCCACTTTTGTCTATATTCACCGAGGTAGTCAGATACTAAAAAGCCCGATTCCATCGGGTAAAAGTCCAATGCCCTAACCAGCCGCTTGTCCATATCGATCGTTTCTACGGGGATGATGTTGTTCATATTTTGTTCAATCTTCCACCGGGTTGTTCGCATTTTGTTCGCATCGAGCGTCCAGATAGAATCCTTGGAGATAAACCGGAAGCAATCTGCCGATACCATTTCTTCGGGTCCCTCGCCTCGTTTGCCAAACGATGTCATATATTCCCATTCGGGGTAAGAGAAGGCATGGAAGAAATAATCTACGTTGTGCAAGTCCATGATAATAGCGATACCATCCTTGACCGCTACCCGGAAAGGATAGCGGAACAAGGCGGTATCTAGGTGGATAACCTGCGCATTTAATGCCTTTTCATCGGGAAAATCCTCGTAGCGGGGGAAGTGCCGTGAGGATTCCGAACAGGATACCAGACTACCTATTAATAGAACTATGTACACGTAGTAGTTCATGTGTTGTTTTAACGGTTGTATATATATTTGTAATATCCTCCATTACATGATAGAGAGCCAGCCATATAACAATCTTTGGATCCACTTTCACCGGAAGCTAGCGCTTCAATATTAGAGAAAGTAAGATCTGAGAAATTTTGTTTTCCTTCTTTCAAAAGAAAATACGAAGCACACAAGGCGCAAATGAAAATGATAGCGAAAGCTTTCTTGAAAGTAATTTGTTTCATGTCGTTTCTAATTTTTGTTACAAACGTACGGCTTGGTCTTTGGATAGCCAATCTTTTTAGGTGACTTTTAGCTGACAGTTGAAAAATAAGCCTTTTGTCTACCTATAGTCATCTTTCATCTTGCGAGTTGAATGAATTTATTCGTAGAAAGGGATGGAAAACGTATCTTTGCAGTTTCAACGAGGAATAATTATGGAGAAGCAAAATTGGAAATTTTATTGGAAGTGGAGTGTATTTGTTCTGATGACGATGATTTGCTTGTTGTCTTTTTATAAATCATACCAAAATGTAAAGTATGAATTACAAGAAGAGTCTCAAACGTTATTTCAGCAGGCAGTTCAAGATGATACAAATAGGCGGATAAAAGATTTAGGGGATGCTTTTTGTTTTTCCTATTCAGGCGCTAATCGATTGGAACGAGATAGCATTACAATCAAGACTGCCGATGCGATTATACATATGAGGAATAATAAGGAGGTGGCACGGAGGATGTCTTCACAGGAGAAGTCTGATTTTTGTCTCCAACATTGTTTGTCCATGGAGAATCCGATTCAAGTAACCTTACTGGATAGTGCTTTTCGTGCATCTTTGTATGAACATGCGATTTCGGCTCAGACCGTAACTTGTTATACCTTTATAGACAAGACGGAATGTAGCTCTTCAGATACTTCTTTTTATCAATCTTTCATACCATTAAAAGAAATTGTTTTTGGAGCGAATCGGGCGATCGTTTTGCGAGCGTTTGTTCAATTTCCTTTCCTTTATATAGTAGGTGAAGTGTTTTTGCGAAATATATTTTGGATTCTGGCAATGGTTATTCTCTGGGTTATCGCTATTGTCTTGACATGGAAAAGACCAAGGATAAATATCTTACCGCTACAAGAAGCACCTAAAGAGATGATACAAATAACAGAAGATATCTTGTTCGATGAAACACATGGCGTATTGCATTATCATAGGCATCGTATCGAATTGGCAAATCAACGGCTGAAACTGTTTTGTATTTTATTAGAACATAAAGGATATTTCATTGAGTCCGATCGGCTGAAAGAAGAAATCTGGCCGGATGGAAGTGTGTCCAAAGACGCTCTTACCGCTACGGCTAAAAGGCTTAAAGAGGATTTGTCTCCTATTCCGGGTTTGGTGATTGAGAGTGCTCGGGGGCATGGCTATGTGCTGAAGTGTGGTGGGTAGGTTTTACAAGGTGGGTTAGTGTATTTTTTTGAATGTTTATATTCTTCTCGACTTCGTCTTCTAAAAAACACGTACGTGAATTTTTAGAAACACGTACGACTTTTAGTAAAAACACGTACGAGTTTTTCGGAAAATATAATGATGTTTTTTACACGCTGATTATCAGTTATTTATAGATAAAATTAAAATTGCCTACTTGTTGTAATTAATTTAATATGGTTCTCATGGAATAATAAAGATTACCACCAAACTTGTTTGTCATTTTCATATGTGAATATGCGTTCTTCTTCCCCTTTGGTTAAGTCTTTTAACAACAAGAGAGTATTGTCTGGTACATTTGTATAGGTTAGCTTTGATTCAATAGCTCTTTGTTGGCCTAATGACATCCAATGGTTATATTCCCAATAGAATAGCTCATATAGATCACCTGCGTGGATGTTATTATCATCGTTTCTTGGCGTATAAATGATCTTATTGATAGATACCGGTTTGTTGAAGTCCAAGCCTACCCATGGATAATCAACCGTAGAAGGGGCTTCATAGTAAGTTAGGATATCTTTGTCAAATACTTTGGATTTATCCATTGGCATAGTATCGTAACGAACCGAGGCATTTGTTCCAATGATTGTGCCGGTTAATTCTTTTTCCTCCTTGTCTGAGTAGAAAGCGAGTTCGGCTAGATTACAACCCTTGTTTTTTGCTGATACATAGCGCCAATAGCGATATGTTTTTTGAGGTTTTATCTCGAAAGAATCTGCGGACAATAACCAATGAGAAATCGTATGTATTGTATCAGGATCGGAGAAATCCGGATTATTGGAAGCTTCAAAATGTCCTCCGGTGAGAGTTTTTGCATAATCGAAAATATGTTTTGCGAGATAGTATTTCCTAGATAATATAACTTTCTTTCGTTTACTGGTATCTGCATGTAGATATTTTATTCTACCTCGTGAATCAAGTATGAATGGATCTGTAATAGGATGAATACCTTGATTGTCATAATAAAGTGGGAGATAGGCAATATCTTTTCCTATTTCATTGAAGTAACAAACTTTTCCTTTTTGTGTACCGTAACATATAGGTACCCATTTCTGATTGTCGAAAACGGCTAGGTAGGCATGTTTATGGTTTCGTTTTTTTTGTGTTGGAATCATGATATCACAAGTTTTCATGTATTCGGAGGTAACATCTTTCATGAAAATATTCCGGAAGAGGTCGGGCACGACCTCTTCGGTTGTATTCAGCTTTACGAGATCTTGATTAATAGCGTATGTTCGCCTATACACTTTAGCCATCTTCTGGCTAGGTTTATGCAGTATATCCGGATCTGTTTTTGTCTCGCATCCTCCAAACGCTAGATTCTTTCCTGTATTATCTAAAAGTACATTCCAATAATGCCCCATCGAGCGGAAAGGCCATTGTGGTGTGAAATCTAGCATGACGGGAATTCCTATGCTTCTCATCATAGCTAACGCTATTAACGAGAATTGATTACAAGTGCCGAATGATATCATGCTCCTAGTGGAGGTTTTTGCTATGAACGGAATGGAATATACCGAGTTTTCAGGAACTAATTTCTTCTCTAAAAACTGATTGATATGCTTACAAGCCCAAAATGCTGAGTTTTGCATATCGGAAGAATAGCTGAAGTCGTTGAGTTCTGTTAATGTCGTAGAATCTATTTGTTGGTACATGCCAGTCCTCCAATCCTCCAGTACATCCATGGCTCCGATAGAGTAGGGCAATAGGTATTCACAGAAGTCATCAAAATTTAAATGTCGGCTCCAAGGGGCATCTTCCCATAGGTGGAAAGCCTGCTCGATATTTTGAATAAGAAAATCAGCTGTAATTATACGAATGTCTTCTTGTATCGGGAATGAGGTGTTCTCGTGGATTTTAGAGATTCTATCAATGCGATTGGCAAGATAAGGTGTATCATGATAACGCCCCTCTTTTTGTGTTTGAAGTATTATAGAGTCAATTTGTTTATTATATGTGTTGGTGATTTTCCCGCAATAAGAATAATGCCCGGGCATATTCTTAATAAGAAAGCAAGCTGCACGATATTTCAAGGAATCATTTTTGTAATGTTCCAATACCTGTTCTAATTCACGGCGGTTTTCGCCTGCTCTTTCAAGAGCGAATGAGAGTTGTCTGTCTTCTTTGAAATTGTGACAAGAGACTAAACTAGATATAAGTAGCGTGATCCAAAAGAGTTTCATTCGTTTTATTTGTTCTTTTTGCGAAGGACGGTGTTTTAATAGATTGCTCGTTTCATATCGTATTTAATTTTTCACAAACATAAGTTTATTCCTTTTCATGGCCAATTGTTTTAGCTGACTTTTAGCTGACAGACAAAAAATGAGGGTTTGTTGGCATAAAGTTATGTATTTGTATTGCTATCATTTCAACAGGTAGTCCAAGAGGATACAGATCGGCGTATCAAAGAACTTGGGGATGATTTTTGTTTTTCTTATACAGGGGGGGCACTTCAGATATTATCATTAGATAGTACTTTTCGTGCATCTTACCGTTACGGCTAAAAGGCTTAAAGAGGATTTGTCTCCTATTCCGGGTTTGGTGATAGAGAGTGCTCGGGGTAAAGGATATTCACTAAAGATCGTTTCGGGAGAGTAAATTCTCCATTTCAACGTTCATTTGATGGTTTATTTGTGTGATGAGCTTGCTATCGGCAGTAGTACTGACTTGGCTAAGTAATATATACTGTGTCGGGCAAGTCAGTATATATTACTTAGCCAAGTCAGTATTGCTCTTAGGATTGCCAATCTAAGGTCACCTATTTATATCGTGAGTTGAATGAATTTGTGCAAACAATGTTAATTATTTTTGTCCGGGTAAACCTCGTTCATCAATAGGATAGAACATGGTCAACCTATATAAAGGAAATTGCACATCGCATCGTGCAATTTTGTATGAAAATTGCACATCGCATCGTGCAATTTTGTATATTTGTCCTTTAAACATGAATCAATATGGAGACCTTATTTCGTTCCTTTAGAACTCAATTAGAGCATACTTCGACAGAAGTCGTGCGTTTTCTTCACGATCAGATCGCATGGGATAGCCGATTGGTTGCGATTTTAGGTGCTCGTGGTGTTGGGAAGACTACCCTATTGTTGCAGCATATCAAATTGTATGATCGTGAGGATGAGTCTTTGTATGTTACGGCAGATGATTTCTATTTTACCAAGTATCGGTTATTCGACATGGCTTATCAATTTTATAATCTGGGTGGGAAAAAACTTTATATTGACGAGATTCATAAATACAAGGATTGGTCTAGGGAGGTGAAGAATATATACGATCAAATTCCTGGTCTTCAAGTTATCTATACAGGTTCGTCTATTCTTGATCTGGAGAAAGGTGGTGCGGATTTAAGTCGCAGGAAGGTAGAGTATAGATTACCCGGACTTTCTTTTCGGGAATATTTGAATATATCGCAGGGGTGGCAGCTTCCATCGTATTCGTTGGAAGAGATTCTTGCTGGGAAGGTTGAGTTCCCTTATAAGGAAGCTCGTCCACTCAAATTATTTAATGATTATTTATCGACAGGTTATTATCCATTTTTTCAAGATACGGAATATCTCTTGCGTCTGCGTAGCGTGATTAACCAAATGGTGGAATCTGATATTCCGATTTTTGCGGATATGACGGTGGCTTCTGCCGTAAAGTTGAAGAAATTATTATATGTATTAGCTCAAAGTGTCCCTTTCAAACCAAATTATACGAAGTTGGCGAGAGATTTGGATATCAGCCGGAATGTGTTGCCCGACTACATGAGTTATTTGGAGAAGGCAGGTCTGGTTAATTTACTGCGAGAAAAAGCGCAGGGCTTGAAATTATTGGAGAAAGTAGAGAAGATCTATCTGAATAATACGAATCTGGCTTATGCGTTGTCGGAGCAGGTACCGGATATCGGTTCCGTGCGTGAGACGGTTTTTCTATCTTGGATGCGAGTCGTATGCTTCGTTACTTCTTCTGCGATTTCAGACTTTGAGATAGATGGCCGAACCTTTGAGATTGGGGGAAAGAATAAGACGCGGCAACAGATCAAGCAAGCGGCGGATGGGTATGTGGTGAAAGATGACATAGAGTATGCTTTCCGCAATATGATTCCTTTATGGATGTTTGGCTTTATCTATTGAATATCTATTAGGAAATCCACTGGAATAAGGCTTGTCTGTGCTTGCTGTAATATGCTGATATACAGTATTTGTTTATCTCCGGTCGTATCGAGAAACTAGATCGAAACGAATAAAACTTAATATATCGTCGTTGAAATCGGGGTTCATGAAATGGCTGTTACATATGTAAAGGCCATCGGGTAAAACTAATAATTGTCTTGAATTGTACGTGTAATTAGGGAAAAGAGTCTCTCCTAGCTTGTTTAACTCTTTGTCAAGGATTATGATTGAAAAGGTCTTTCGTCCATATTCTATAAGTTCCATAGCTTTAACCCCTTTCTCGATCGTAGTGGATGGATAAGCGATCCGATAAAAAACCTCTCGGTAAGGATCGTATATCAAGTCTCCATACATCGCGTTTTGACAGAAATCGATCGCTTGGGCGGTTAGCTCGTCTGGCAATTGCACTTGGTCGATATACTCGCTTTTCACGGATACCTTGCGGATGGAGTCGTGTGCGATATTCGCCACATAGACAGATTCATCGTAAATGAAAGAATATACAAATCGCTGCCCATCAAAAGAACGGCTATAGCTACCCTCTAGCCCGTATCGTTTCAATTTGACCGAAGAGCCGGGATAGTCCGGATAAACAAAAGGTAATGCTCTGATCTCCTTCGTGTCGAGATTGATAGTAGCGGAGACATAATCTTTCTCTATCAAACGGTTGGGATCTGAATAGATATATAGATCCCTCCCTATCAGGGTGGCGGTTCTGAAACTTAGGAAACTACTGTTGTAAAGTCTTGTGCCATCATTTGCTTCCTCATAATTTATTTTTTCTTGTATTTGGCAATCCTTATTGATGCGTATGATCTCTGGTTCAAATAAGCTGGTGAGATATAAGCTGTCCCAATTCTGTATATAGCATCCTAATACACGACCTACTCCATTAGAACCCTCGATCTCCGGTTCTATCTTGAACGCTAGTTCTTGACTATCCTTATCATAAAAATAGAATTTATTGCTACGTGACTGCATGGAGTAAGATTGTAACACAATATATTCCTTTCCCTTTTTATCACGATAGTACGATAAGAAAGGGGTTACGTTTTTTGTCTTATCATCCAAGCTGAAAGCCAAGGTCTGATCGGATCTTACTAATTGATAAGACCTACTTTTCTCTGCTTGCTCACAAGAAGAGAGGATAAAGAGCAAGAGTGATAGGAATAAGAAAAATGGTTGTAGTTTCATTCGTTTATTGTATTATCTGTCACATATCCATCAAGGTCTTGCCACGATCATTACATAATCCCTCTCGAACACTTTAGGATCGTCTAAGAATTTGATCAGGTCTTTTTGGCGGGAGGAGCCTGTGCGTTTAACGGTCTCACGCATTTCGGTGACGGTACGAATCATATAAACACAGTCATCGGTTTGTCCGTCTGGCCAGAACGGAAGTCCATCATCTATATCATTGATAAATCCTCCGGAGCTTTTGGGTAAGGCGTATGTTTTCTTCTCTTTCTTGAGATAGACTACTCGATGGGTGATAACCGGTTTGTAATCGTCCAGCCATCCCAGCCAATTATAGATGGCGGGAGAACCTTTTTGAAAGACTCCCATAAATAGCCCATTCGGATTCTCCAAGAAAGAACGAAGACCGGTCGGTTTATCTTGATTGTCTTTATGAAGCGCATATAAAGGGGTGATCGAGTGGGAACTTGAAAGCTGGTATACCGTATCTCGATAAGGAATCAAGAAATTTATTCGGTCTTGATCCGTATTCCAATAAAAGGTTTGAAACCGGGTGATCGTATCCGGAGAGACGTTAATATCTTTGGCATCCGCAAGGATGAATTTGCAAAGCGTATCTCCTCGAAGGTTGAATGTCGTTATTCCTTTCGGGATTTTAGAGCCTTCCGCGTAATCACAAAGCATATATCCCGAGGAGGAGAAGCCTACTATTTGACTGGCATCCGCATTTATCGAATATTTGGTAGGCAGGTTTTCGGGGAATATATAATTCTGAATGGTCAGCATCGTATCTAATGTGGGTAATTCCCCGATACATGGCCTTATATCGTTGAATGTGGTCGAATCTTTTTTATTGTCTTGGTCGAGGCCGCTCAAGGCGCAGTACATACGGGTTGTTTTCTTGTCGTAAAATAGATTAAGGCCGTTCATCCCATGGTTCCATTTATAATCCAAGGCCTTAAATCCATATCGTTTGCTGGGAATGCCTTGCTTACGATAATAAATGCGTGGGTTATTGAATGTGATGAAAGCGTCGCTATCCGGAATAGCGATCGCTTGTGTTACCGTGTAACGAGCGTCTCCAACATTATAATATTCCAGCTTAGAGGCTATTTGACTCAGTTTCAACATCGCTGGATGGTCCAGCGCCTTTTCTATATCAATGAGGGCCGGAGTTGTCGAACGATTATACTCCGCTTCATATTGGGGAGAGGTGGGTTGATTCCTTTGTTGGCAACTATTCAAGAGCAATGCAAGGAACAATAAGCATGTTGAGAACTTGGTGATCATGATTGGATACGTATTGTTTCTCGCAAACATATGTAAAATAATTGATTGTAACAAATGATTTTACGAATTTATCATAGATTTGCGATAGCCCCGTAGAATAGTATCTAGAAATGATGCCTGTATATGATTTTATGATTTAGCGTTCTTTTTCTTAAGCGGAAGCCTTGGGAAAAGCTTTCGAAAACGAACTAGGTGGCTTGTTACGTTACTTCCTGCGATAATGAGGGTAACGGCTAGGATGATCAGGATGATTCCGCAACACAATCGTAACGTTAATGATTCACCGAAGACAGTCACTCCGAAGAATACGGCGGTCAACGGTTCCAAAGCTCCGAGGATAGCCGTCGGGGTGGAGCCGATATATTGGACCGCCAGTGTCGTGCAAAGGAAAGAGATAGCGGTTGGGAATATGGCTAGAGCGATCAGGTTACCCCATAAATACCAATCATGGACAATGTGAAGGCTCCTGCCGAAATCTATACGGACTAAAAACAAGGTCATTCCGAAAAGCAAGACATAGAACGTAAGTTTCAACGTAGCGATATTCTTCAATAGCGGACGATTCGCGCCTACGATATAAATAGCATAGGAAAGAGCGGAAGCCATGACCAACAGGACACCGGTTAAACTAAGAGTCGTTCCGTCGCCACTTTTATAAAGTAAGCCGATACCGCCTAATGCCAGCAAGATACAAAAGATGGTTTGTAACGTTAATTTCTCCTTGAAGACAAACGCCATGATCAGCGCCACTAAGATCGGATAGACAAACAGCAAAGTCGAGGCGATGCCTGCTTCCATATAATTATAGCTTTGGAATAACGCTAGGGAAGAGAAGGAAACCAACAGCCCCATGAGGATTAAAGGAACGATCTCGTTGGGTTTCAACTTAAAGTTCCGCCCTCTCGCTTTGATCATGATACCCAATACCGGGATCGCGAATAAATATCTGAAAAACAGGACTGAATCCGGATTCATACCGGCTTTATACAAGGGTAGGGCGAACAAGGGGTTCATTCCATAAGTCGCGGCGGCGATAGCCCCTAGAACATATCCTTTTGCTTTTGCATTCATGATTAAAAATATTAGTGCGCAAAAGTAGTATATTCATGATAAATATTATATATTTGTAGATTATCATTTCAATAAATCGTTAACTAAAAAGTAATAAATATGCCTCCAGCAGCAAGATTGACAGATATGCATACATGTCCTATGCAAACCCCGGCTTGGCCATCACCGATACCCCATGTAGGCGGTCCTATCGTAGGGCCGGGAGCGGCGACTGTTCTAATCGGCAAGCTACCGGCGGCGGTAATGGGGGATAGTTGCGTTTGCGTAGGTCCTCCGGATACGATCATTAAAGGATCTTCCACCGTGATGATCTGCGGTAAACCTGCCGCCAGAATGGGAGATACGACAGCTCACGGAGGGCAAATCGTATTGGGATGTCCCACCGTTATAATAGGTGGTTAGGAGGATCTGCGGCATATAATATATGTATATTGTGAGAATATTACTATCTTTGCCGCCACTTGAAAACTAAAAATAACAAGACATGGAAACAGTAGTAAGTGGAATCAGACCAACAGGTAATCTGCATCTAGGCAATTACTTTGGCGCGGTAAAGAGTTTCTTGCGGATGCAAGATGAGTATAATTGCTTCTTCTTTATCGCTGATTGGCATTCGTTGACTACTCACCCGCATCCTGACAATATACGAAATAGCGTAAAGACGATCCTCTCGGAATATCTGGCTTGTGGTATCGATCCGGAAAAAGCTACCATTTATATTCAGAGCGATGTGCCGGAGGTGGTAGAGTTGTATCTATATTTGAATATGAACGCCGGTATCGGCGAGTTGATGCGTACGGCTTCCTTTAAGGATAAGGCCCGTCAGCAGTTGCATATCAGCCGGGAAGGATGTGAAGGCGATGTAGAGAAAGAGATTTTTAATGAAGGTAATAAACATAGCGTAAGCGCTGGTTTGTTGACTTACCCGACCTTGATGGCCGCCGATATTATTATCCATAAGGCGTTGAAGGTTCCTGTAGGTAAGGATCAGGAGCAGAATATGGAAATGGCTCGTCGTTTCGCCCGCCGTTTCAATTCTACCTATGGAGTAGATTTCTTCCCGGAACCAGCTTCGTTCCATTTGGGCGATAAGTCCGTGAAAGTACCGGGCTTGGATGGTTCCGGTAAGATGGGCAAGAGTGAGGGTAACGCGATCTACTTGATCGATGATGAGAAAACAATCAAGAAGAAGGTTATGAAAGCGGTTTCCGATGCGGGACCAACCGAGCCGAATAGCGTGAAGCCCGAGCCGATCGCCAATTTATTCACGATGATGGAAATTGTCTCCGAGAAAGAGACCTATGATTTCTTTAATGAGAAATACAACAATTGCGAGATCCGTTACGGCGATATGAAAAAGCAGTTGGCCGAGGATATCAATAAGTTCTGCGCTCCGATCCGTGAGCGTATCTTGGATATGGCCGCCAATACGGAATATCTGGATAAGGTAGCCCGTATGGGTGCGGAGAAAGCTCGTGAGAGCGCTTCTAAGACTTTAAATGAGGTACGCCAGATTATCGGTTTTCGTCCATATTGATGCTTATTAATTAAAAATAAGAAAAAGCGTTTAGGGATAAGTCCTTAAACGCTTTCTTTTTATTAAAACCATTATAAAGAACCTGAAAAGCGATTTGTTAAAAAGAAAAGGTTGTTACTTTGCGGTGAATAGTTACAGATAACAAACGTATGGCTGCTATTACCACCCAAGAATTTGAACATCATTTCAAGAGTTTATATAAGCCCTTGTGTTTGTTTGCGCTTCGTTATACCGATCAGGTAGACGATGCCGAGGATATCGTGCAACAGGCCTTCGCGGATGTATGGGATAAGAACCGGGCTGGTAATGTGATCGGGAATCTCAAGGCTTATTTATATCAAGCGGTGAGGAACCGTTCTCTTTCATTTACCTCACAACCCGTAAACGCTGAGGCCACCGAGCAGTTACCCGACGTAGAAGATACCTCGGAAGAGGAAGACATCCTGCGATCGGAGCGTGACGCCCGCCTGTGGGATGCTATCGATCGGTTACCTCCCGAACGGAAGAAGATTTTCTTGTTATCCAAACGGGATGGCTTGAAATACCAAGAGATCGCGGAGGAATTGAATTTATCGGTAAAAACGGTTGAGAACCAGATGAGCAAGGCATTGAAAGCTTTGCGAGAGACCGCTATCCGTGTTTATATGTTCTTTTTCGGATAAATTTTATAGAAAGGAATGGGGGTTTTTCATATTTCTCTGTCTTAGAGATAAAGGTTACTTGTTTATTTCATTAAAGCATGGAGAGTATATGAGGAAGTTGGTGGTATTTGTGATGTTGATGACGTGCGTGATCTCGGCCCAAGCGCAATGGAAAGTGACGCCGGAAGCCGGTATGAACGTGACAAAGTATAAGGGAGATGCCGCTAAGGTAGGCTTTAAGGCTGGGGCCGCAGTCTCTTATACATTCGGATCGGGCTGGTTCTCGCTTCAATCCGGTTTGTATTATGTGCGACGGGGGAAGGGGCTGTCTTCTTATAGTGAGATTTATGGAACTAGTGAGAGTCCATATGGGGGACGGGAAGGTACGAGTATATTTCTCTATCCCGTTTCCAGTGATTATTTGAATCTGTGGGGATACGGTTATGGTAATGGTTACGGCTTTACGGGCTTCTATTATGATACCTATGGAATTAAGGATTTTGATGTAGAAGGTATAAGGCATCGCAGTCAGAAGGAGCATCGTGAATATATCCAATTACCGATCTTGGCTCGTTTCGATTGGCAGGTAAGTAAGGATGTTCGGTTACATTTGGCGGTCGGTCCCTATTTGGCGGTTGGCTTGGGAGGAAAAGTGACGTATGAGGAAAGTGATTATTCTTTAAAAGGAAAGCTGCCCTATAATAAGGAAATATCATATAACCCGTTTAATCCCGGCCAAGGATATGCGGTAGCGCCTCGTTTTGACTGGGGAGCTACCATAGAGGCTGGTATAGAGGTGAAACGGGTCGCTTTTAAGGTTGGCTATGATCTGGGTATAGATAAGCAATACAAGGGATATGCTTATAACATAGGTCTGAACTATCATACGGCTAGTTTTACCTTGGGATACACATTTTAAAGAGAAAATAGGATGAAAGCGATGGTTTGTATAAAGTGGGTATTTATATTCGCGGTGTCGATGATGATTTTCTCATCTTGCGTATCGTCTAGGATCTCGCCGAGTATGAGCGTGGGAGTTCCATTGAAGAAGGGGCAGGCCCCAAATGTCGGATTCCAATGGTATGAGACTGGAAGGACTTATTAAATAGAAGGAATAGTTATGAATAATAACGAGCATGACAATAAATTGGAACAACGCATCCGTTTCGTAGCGAAACGCTATCGGGAAGGAAGCCTTGACCCGGATAAGGCATGGCAGAAGTTCGCTTCTGAGCATGTGATTAGCCGGAAGGTCTCGTTTCGCCGGTATTGGATCGGGGCGGCCGCTGTCGTGTTAGTGCTCGTAGGTCTGGGGACATGGTTTACGGTAGAGAGAAACGCCCCGGATTGGGTTGCGATTACTACCGCCCCCGGACAAATGAAAGATGTTTACCTTCCGGATAGTACCTTGGTCGCTTTGGCCGGCGATTCATGGATCCGGTATGACGCGAAGAGATATGATAAAGAGAGGCGTGCCGTGGAGATGAATGGAAAGGCCTTTTTCCAAGTGACGAGGAACGAGGCACGCCCTTTCTCAGTGAAAACGAGCCAAACGGAAGTTACGGTGCTGGGAACAAGTTTCCAGATAGATGAGAAGCCTACCGTTACGGAAGTCAATGTAGTTACCGGCAAGGTATGTTTTACCGCCAGGGAGGAAAAGGAGAATGTGATACTTACCGCTGGAATGTCGGCTCAGTATTCTATGGAGAACAAGGAGATAACGGTAGTGACGGAAGAAGACGTGAACAAGTTAGCTTGGAGGACAGGGCAACTTCGTTTTATGGAGACACCGCTGGATAAGGTGATTGAGGACTTGAGTGATTATTATCAAGTCAAGATTGCGAACCAGACAAAGAATGAGGGAGCGAGATTGACCGCTACTTTTAATAATCTGCCTTTGGAGGATGTCTTGCAGGTTGTTAACCAGACATTGGACGCACGTTTGGTTTCCACTTCGAAGAAATAAAATCAGATCATTTATGAGATCTATTGTTGTATGGCTGATAGGGATTCTTTTGCTTCCCGGTTGGATGGGACATCTATATGCGCAGATGCCCGAACCTACGCCGACGGTTACGTTGGATATGCGGCAGGTTCCCCTGTTGGATATATTGATGGAGCTTGAGAAACAAACCGGATTGTTCTTCTCGTACGAGTCCTCTCTGCTGAAAGAGCTGCCAGAGGTTTCCCTGTCGGTCCGGGATGAATCCTTGTCGTACTGCTTGAAGCGCTTATTTTCCCCATTACCGATTATTTATCGGGTTACGGGGCAATATATCATCTTAAAGCGAAAGCCCCGTCAATATACGATCAGCGGATTCGTCAGGGATTCAGCCTCGTATGAGAGTTTGTTGGGGGCCTCGGTTCTGGTGAAAAGTTCGAGGGGAGGGACGATGTCTAATAATTACGGCTTTTACAGCTTGATACTTCCACCCGGTAAGGTTCGCCTTAGGGCCTCGTACGTGGGCTTTAAGGCGATGGAGATAGAGATCGATTTGCAAAGGGATACGATGATCGACTTCCCGTTGAGGTCATTGGCCTCGTTAGGCGAGGTCGTTATTCGGGGGACCCGGCCTCGCTACGAGATATTGAGTAGCCGCACGGGGGTGATCGACGTACCTGCCGAGCGGGTGAAGTCGATGCCCGCTTTGCTGGGGGAGGCGGATCTGGTGAAGACCTTACAGCAGTTGCCGGGCGTGGCGGTAGGCACCGAGGGAATGACCGGCTTGTATGTTCGTGGGGGCGGGGCCGATGAGAATTTGTATCTGCTGGATGGAAATCCGGTCTATCATGTGAACCATTTGTTGGGGTTTTTCTCGGCGTTCAACCCGGACGCGATAAAGAATACCCGGTTTTATAAAGGGAGCTTTCCGGCGGAATACGGGGGAAGGCTCTCGTCGGTTGTAGATGTCCGTATGAATGACGGTAACCGGCAGGAGTATCACGGGAATATCTCCGTAGGGTTGCTTTCCGCACGGGCGAATCTAGAGGGGCCGATTGTTAAGGATCGCTCCTCGTTTAATGTCTCGGTACGCCGTACGTGGTTGGATTTGATAACAGGGACGGCTTTGGCGATCGTTAATAAGAACAGTGATACCAAGGAGAGTTTCGGTTATCACTTTTTTGATATAAATGCGAAGGTGAACCATTCTTTCTCGGAACGTAGCCGGGCCTATTTGAGCTTTTATATGGGGCAAGATGCTTTTCGGCAGGGAAGCAAGGAGAAGCATGAGGATTCGGATGATATGTTTCTCTGGCGTTGGGGAAACTTGATCGGCTCCGCAGGGTGGAACTACGTGTTCGGGCAAAAGCTGTTTGGTAATCTAATGGTGGGCTACAGCCGTTTTCGCTCGCATATCCGGCAAGAGGCGAAGGGGTATGAAATCGAAGGAAATAGGGCAGAACGGCAATCAATTAAGCGGGATAGCCGTTATAAATCGGAGATGGAGGATCTGAGCGTACGGCTGTCAGTGGATTACAGTCCTTCAATGAATCACCGGATACGAATGGGCACGGATTACCTGTATCATAATTTTCGTCCGGAGAATAGCCAGCAACGGTCTTGGGTGAACGATTCGTTAGTAAATCCCGTATATGAGCTTTTGTATGATTATTCCTTGATAAAAGGGCATGAGTTCTCTTTGTTTGCCGAGGATGAGATGCGGGTCACGGATCGCTTGCGGGTGAATGCCGGATTGCGGTATACCTTGTTTCATGTAGAGAATGAGATCTATCATTCTTTTCAGCCTCGTTTGTCGGCACGTTATTTACTTCGTCCGGATCTATCGGCGAAGATATCCTACAGTAAGATGAACCAATATGTCCACTTATTATCGAATACCTATGTGAACCAGCCTACGGATATTTGGGTCCCGGTGACGGAGCAAGTCCCTCCGATGAGTTCTCACCAGATTACTGCCGGGCTTTATTATAATCTGAAACGGATGTATGATTTCTCGATCGAGGGGTATTATAAACGGTTGAATAACTTGATTGATTATAAGGATCATTGGCCGGTTGAGACACATTTCTCCGGTTGGGAAGACCGGGTCGGTTTGGGAAAGGGTAAGACCTATGGTGTGGAGTTTATGGCGCAAAAGACAAATGGGAAGACAACCGGATGGATCGGGTATACGCTCTCTTGGTCGGATCGGTGGTTTCCGGATGGTTCCGTGAATAAGGGGCGTCATTTCCCGTTTCGCTTCGACAACCGGCATAAGGTGAATGTGGTCGTTTCTCGTAAGTTATCCCGGAAGGTGGAGTTAACGGGAGCTTGGGTGTTCGCCTCAGGAAACCATATTAGCTTGCCGGAGTATAAATATCTGTCTCCGATTTATCAGAAAGAGAACGGGTATGCCGGAGTAGATTCATACAGACCGATGAATTCAGGTTTGAGCGCTCGTAATAATTATCAATTGTCTCCTTATCACCGTTTGGATCTGGGCGTGAATTTTTATCGATATAAAAAGAAGGGTCGGATGGGGATTTGGAACATAAGTATATACAATACGTATTTGAAACCGAATCCCTTCATGACGGAGGTTATGGTAAACCAGGATATAAATCAGCGATATCATGTAGTGCTACAGGAGACGATTTTGTTCTATTGCATGCCCTCGGTTTCTTATACTTATAAATTCTAGCTTATGAGAAGATATTTACCTTACCTGTTCGTGTTAGGATTATTGATGGTCTCTTGCGTTCGGGATGTGGAGATTGATTTGGAGGATCTGCCGGATCGGATTGTACTGAACGCATCGGTATGTCCCGGAAAGGAGGTGTGTGCTCATCTCTCGAAAACATGGTTTATCATGGATAGCGTTCCCGATTTTGAGCTATCCGACGCAAAAGTCCGTGTCTATGTCAATGATGAGTTTCAAGGTCTTATGCGCAATGATGACCTGCCGGAAGATTCTATACATTCACGGGGGCAATATGTTCTGCCCGGTTGTTTCGTGAGACAGAGGGATTGTTTGCGTATAGAGGCCGAGGCCGATGGGTATGAGCCGGTATCCGGGGAAACTCGTATCCCCGGTCGGGCACGGATTTATGAGGTGGATACCTTATCCTATCGATCTTCTGCCTACTATGCCGAATATCTGCGTTTCTCTGTTAAAATCGGGGTTGAGACGGATTCCTATTATCGTTTAATCGTGGAGCAGATCTTGGACTTCCGGAAGGGGGATAGTACCCGTACCGTAACCTCTTTCCGTAGCTTAGGAGGATATAGTTGGTATTATTCTGGTTTTAGCGTGGATTATGAGGATCCTGTTTTCCAGTCTTTTGGAGGTAGTCCTATCACGAGCCAGATGGATGGGCGTTACTGTATGGGTGTATTTAGAGGGGAGGATCTGGTTAATACGAATGCTATTAAGGTTTCTGTTTTTCCTGTTGAATACTCGTATGAGAGTGATACCCTTTCTATGGACGTTCATTACGATGTGCGCCTGTTGTCTATCTCCGAGGATTATTATCGATATATGAAGATTATGAGGGGGTACTCTATCACGATCGGCGACGCGAATTTCGGGGCGTTGATAGAGCCTGCCGATACGTATTCGAATGTGGAGAACGGCTTTGGGATTGTCGCCGGATATCAAGAGGATAAATTGCGTATCACGATGCCGAGAGACACGGTGCCTCCTTATTGGAATCCTTGGGATGGATAAGCCCATCCCGCGTTGACGACCTGTGCTTGCCGGTTCATACATCATGAAGCGGTAAGTTCACGAGGTATGAAAAAAAGGCTTTTCCTTGATAGGGGTATTTCCGGGAGATCCTGTCTTATCAATGAACTCAATAAAGTAGAATGATGACAGAGTGGATGAATAAATGGCTTATGGCCATTTTTTGCTGGATGATTTTTATGCCTGTTCCAGACCTCTTGGCCCAATCAGCCAAGACGAAGGATGATCCCCGGATTACGTTGCGTATGAAGGAGGTTTCGTTGCCGGAGGTCTTGTCGGAGATCGAAAGGCAGGCGGGCGTGACCTTCTCGTATGAGTCTTCTTTGTTGAAAGAGCTTCCGAAGATCAGTTTCCAAGTGAAAGATGAGGCATTGACGGATTGTTTGACCCGCTTGTTCGAGTCGTATCCGATCGTGTATAAGGTGAGTGGAAAGATCGTGATTCTGAAGCGTAGACAGAGACAGGTAACGATCAGCGGCTTCGTGAGGGATCAAGCGTCCTCGGAGTCTCTGATCGGAGCCTCTGTTTATGAGGTCGCCAGCCGGAAAGGCTCGGCTACGAATAGCTATGGTTTTTTCAGTTTGACGCTTCCGCCGGGGAATATCCGCTTGCATGCTTCTTACATTGGCTATGAGAGCTGTTCCTTTAATTTCACGGAATTGGATAGGGATACCATATTAAATATTGAGTTGCGTCCGAACGCTCGTCTGGAGGAAGTGGTAGTTACCGCTTCGGAGCGGGATCGTTTGTCTGTAAATAACACCTTGATGGGAACGATGGGGTTTAGCCAGAAGACGATCAAGGCGACACCGACCCTGTTTGGTGAGTCCGATATCGTGAAGACCTTGCAACTGACTCCGGGTGTAGCCAGTGGGACAGAGGGACTGGCCGGTTTATATGTTCGTGGCGGCGACCAAGATGGAAATTTGTTTTTGATAGACGGTAATCCGGTTTACCAGATCAATCATGTCGGCGGGCTATTCTCCGCTTTCAATCCGGAGGCGATCCGTAATCTGGACTTTTTCAAGGCGGGTTTCCCTGCGAGATATGGCGGGCGACTCTCGTCTGTGGTAGATGTCCATACCAAAGAGGGCAATATGAAAGAGTACCATGGTAGCGTTACGATCGGGCTGATCTCCGGTAATCTGAGCTTGGAAGGCCCTATCATCAAGGATCGCACGGCTTTTCAGATAGCGCTTAGACGCTCGTGGCTGGATGTACTCTCTGCCCCAGCGATAGCGATAGCAAATAAGGTTCGAAAAGACGGTCATAAAATAAATCTTCGTTACGCTTTTCACGATTTGAATTTAAAGCTTAATCATCGTTTCAGCGATCGTAGCCGGATGTTTTTCAGCTTATATAACGGGAATGATGTATTAAAAGGAGGGGGAACGGATTTCTCAACAGAAGAAGAGCAAGTCCCTTATACGGATGGTACCCATTCATCGCTGCGTTGGGGTAATTTGATGGGAACCTTGGGCTGGACTTATGTCTTCAATAACCGTTTGTTCGGACGGGTTTCCGGGGTCTTTTCACGGTATCGCTCGAATGTACGGAGTTCAAAAGAATATAATTATGGTGTGGAAGGAGAAGATAATTATCTCTCTTCTTCATCGGTAACGAGTAGTTCTACCTCTATCTTGGATATGGGCGTCCGTTCCTCTTTTGATTACACGCCTTCTACGTCGCATGTGATTCGTTTTGGAGGGGATTTCTTGATGCACCGTTTCCGCCCGGAGTATAATGAGGTGAAAGCAGCCGGTTCCGGTATGCTGGAGTTTTCGAATATAGGGAAAATATATACGAATGATCTGCTATGGGCCCGTGAGGCGGCTGTCTTCGGAGAGGATGATTGGAATGTCTTACCTAGCTTGCGTTTGAATGCGGGGCTTCGGTTTAGCCTGTTCAATGTGGAGCGGAAGGCTTATACCTTATTGGAGCCTCGCGCTTCCTTGAGATGGTTGCTACGTGACGATCTTAGCTTCAAAGCCTCATACGCCCGTATGGGGCAATATATCCATTTATTGGGCAACAGTTATATAAATTTGCCGACGGATGCGTGGATGCCTGTTACCCGTAAGTTGAAACCTTTAATCAGCGATCAAGTCTCCGCTGGTTTCTATTATAATCTGATGCGTTCTTATAGTTTCTCGGTGGAGGGGTATTATAAATGGATGAAGAACCTGTTGGATTATAAAGACGGCTATTCCTTCTTGCCCGGTACGGCGGCTTGGGAGGAAAAAATGGCGGTCGGCAAGGGACGTTCGTATGGCGTGGAGTTCTTGGCTCGCAAGGAAAGCGGACGTACGACCGGTTGGATAGGATATACACTTTCATGGTCGGATCGGCGTTTCGATGAGATCGATAACGGACGACGCTTTCCGGCACGTTACGATAACCGGCATAAGCTGAATATCGTGGTTTCGCATAAACTGTCGGACAAGGTGGAACTGACAGCCGCTTGGACGTATACTTCCGGCAATCGAATGACCTTGTCGTTGGAGAGTTATGAGCAAGCGCAGGCTGGCACGCTTAATTCCCTTGACCCATACGGACAGGATAACTGGTCGGGATCATCCGGGGAAGTGGTGGATTTGTATACACGCCGTAATAATTACCAGATGCCGGCTTATCATCGTCTGGATTTGGGACTTAATATTTACCGTCCGAAGAAGAAGGGACGAATGGGCATCTGGAATATCAGTATTTATAATGTATATAGCCGGATGAATCCGTTTATGGTCTATAAAAGTGATAACTGGGAACGAACGAATAACTTAGTCCCGGGTTCTTCTTCTCCCTATAGCGGTAAAACAAAACCTTGTTTTAAGTTGATAGGTATTATGCCTATCATACCTTCCATATCATATACTTATAAATTCTAGGAAGATGAAACAGATAAAGAATATTCTAATAAATACGATTTGTATAGTAAGCCTGTTTGGTTTGATGTCTTGCATCAAGGAGATCGACCTTGAATCCTTACGGCCGGATCCTACCTTGGTAGTGAACTGTGTCGCTATAACCGGCGAACCCTTAACTGTAAGTGTCTCCCGTACTTGGTTTTTCACGGATGATCATCCGAACGTGACTTTGGATAAAGCCGAGGTGAATTTATTCGTGAATGGCGTTTTTAAAGAGCGTATGAGCTTTCAGGAGGGGGATGAGGCATTTAACACGAAAGGTTATTTCAAGTCTGATTTTATACCGGTGAAAGGGGATCGTATCCGTGTGGAAGCCTCTTATCCGGAATATGGTGTGGCAAGTGCTGAGACGGTCATGCCTGAGCCTGCTCAGGTCTTGAAAGCGGGGGTAACCTATGCCGCGGTAGCTGGCTCTTTTGGTTCTGCTCGCCAGAATGCGATTTATCAGGTAACGCTCAAAGATAACCCTGCCGAGGAGAATTATTATTTACTTCGTATGGAAGAGGGCATTCCTGTTTTTGATGGAATAGCTAAGGAATATACAGGAGAATATAAATGGTTCTCGGTGAGTCCAAACTATGCGACTGAACCTGTTTTTGGCCAATCGTTGACGGCCTTGGATCAAATCTTTGGCAATGACTGGATGTATGGGTATGATGGGAAGGTCTTTTCTGATGAGTTAATAAACGGGCAAGAATATACCTTGCACTTAACGGATGAGTATTATTATGAACCTTATTATGGATCATATCCGCTAAAAGTAGTCCCGGATTCGATAGGGATAGAAGATCTAAATGAGGAAGATTTTCTTCCGATTCCACCCAAGCACCTACGGGTACACCTATATGCTATCTCGGCGGAATACTATCGATATCTGAAAGTTTTGCAAGATAAAGACACGGATTCAGTTTCGAACCTTTTGATCGATGGCGGTCTGGCCGAACCGATCCGTGTATTTAGCAATATAGACGGTGGCGTCGGTATCCTAGGCAGTTGCCACGTAGGAATGTTTGAGACGGAAATAGCGTCTTCCTCACATTCCAATCTTGAAGCGGCCCGATTTGAAGACGGGATAGACTAGGAACTGTGGTTCCATTTTCCGTCGTACCGGGTTGTATTCATAGTTGATACCGGCTCCCATCCAAAAATTATCAGTAACCTTGAACTCCATTGAGCCGCCCACTTGGGTATGGTAGAGAAAAGGGTTGCTGAGCATATGGGGGTTGTTGTACTCGTCGGCGTAATAAGCGTATTGTCCCCAGCCTTTCAGTTTCAACCAGTCAGTAGGTTGATATTCCACTTGTACGTTTGCGCCCGCTGTTATTCCGGGACTAGGGTTGAAGGGACTAAAGAAACGACCCCCGAATCCTCCGCCATAAAGACTCCAATTGCCGCTGTGCCAAGAAATACCCCCGTTCATGATCGTCATGCCTCCGACTCCCGGCCATGTATATTGAACACCGTTAGCGATAAGATCGAAACTTTCGTTTAGCCGTTTCATATAAGTCTCATTGAAATCCAACGCCATTGGCGATACCTCCCGAAGCATCGGGGTATATACGTTAAAGAACGGCTGATAGGCGGCGGAAGATATCTGCATATCCATCGGACGCTCTTGTAGGGACGTATGGGGAATATCGGGCGTGAACTCCCGCAGTTTAATATCGATATCCCGTGTCCCCGCAGGGGTAAATGTCTTATAAGAGGCTTTCGGGATGTTCAACTCATACGTCTTGTTTTTAGGCAGGACGATGATTTTACCTTCTTTATTTAAAATAAACGAAAAGTCAGACTGTGCCTGAATTCCAACGACACATATCCATGCCATGAATATAAATAATCCTCGTCTCATACACTCTCCTCCTATTTTTGATGTGAAGGTAACTTTTTTTTGAATAAGATGCAACTTTTAGGATACCTATTTCATCCATATAATAGAGAGCATAAGTACTTATGGATGAACAACTGTTAATCGATGGATGTATGCGAGGCGAATCATGGGCTCGTAAGGAATTGTACGAGCAATATGCTCCTGCTATGATGAGTGTTTGCATGCGTTACGTGGGTGACAGGGAGACGGCCCGTGATCTTCTGCAGGACGGGTTCGTGAAGATATTTACGAAGATCCGGTCGTATTCCGGCTCCGGGGCTTTCGGGGGATGGATACGGCGGATCTTTGTCACTACGGCTCTTGAATATCTCCGGTCTTCAGAGAACACGAGGCTAAGTGTAGGTCTGGACGGCTATGACGACAGTTTGGAAGATATCAACTATTCCGTATTGGACCGTTTATCGGCGGACGACTTGTTGGCTTGCGTGGCCCAATTGCCGCCGGGATATCGTACGGTCTTCAACTTATATGCGATAGAGGGATATACGCATAGCGAGATCGCCGAGATGCTGCATGTACAGGAGGCGACTTCCCGCTCCCAGTTTATCCGGGCGAGGAACGCTTTGCAAAAGAGTGTACAATCTTTAATAAGGCATGAAAATGCGGGACGATAAGGATCATAACGAACGGCTGGATGATTTCAGCGGCTATATGCGGCAGCGCTTGGAAGAGCACCGGTTGCCGGTAGATGCCGGCTGCTGGGATGAGGTGGAGGCCCGGATGAACCGGAGAGCGAGATCACGGGGTTGGTTGTGGACGGGAGGCTTGGCCGCCGCCGCAGTGCTGGCTTTGGTTATTTGGCTGCTACCTTCCCCGGAGAAGATGCCATTGGAGGAATTGAGCCCCTTTCAGAAAGAGATATCGGAGAAAGCGGAGGAAATGAATATTCTTCCGGAGCATCCCGTTTTACCTGTAGAGCCTGTAAAGAAACGTATAGCGAAAGTGCTGAAATGGGAAAAAAAGGCTAAGCTTTCCGCTATTGTCGGGGAAAAGGAAACGATCCGGGAGGATGAGAAGTGTGAGACTATCGAGATTATTGAGAAGGATGCGATTGCGGCTATCGTAGAAGAACCGTCTGTGAAGGAGGAGGCATCCGAGGATTCGACGGACATAGTCGTTAAGCGAGGTGACTCTACGGTTCCTCTACCGGAAGGCGAACGGAGTCCCCGACGAAAAGCCTCTTTGAAAAAGAAAGCCAAGAAGAGTAAACGGAACAAGTGGTTATTGGCCGCCGCCGTTGGCTCTAGTGGTTATGTAGATAGCTTTTTAAATACGGATATGAGTTATGGCGATGCTTCTTCTCCGGGAGATATGAATAATTCGGCAGGAAGCCCCGATCCGGATAAGCCGGATAAAGACGATGATGAAAAGGAGAGTGGTAATACGCCTCCCCAAACGGTCTCATTCCGTAATGCCCCGGTATTACGGAGTTCTAAGGTGGATGAGAACTTCTTGGATAATCGTTCGTTCGAATCTTATCCGGACGTTAGCTACTCCCTTCCGATATCATTCGGTTTTACGGTACGGAAGGATTTGAGCCGGCGTATAGCCGTGGAAAGTGGATTGATGTATACATATTTATCCACTACATTCAAGAGGGGAGGGGATTGCCCGTCAGAGGTGAAATCGTCTTTGCATTATCTGGGTATTCCTTTGAATCTGGTGGTTTATGTATGGAAGAATCAGCGATGGAATGTCTATCTCTCCGGAGGCTTTATGATGGAGAAGGGTTTGCAGGCCGTGTATAGTGGCTATATCGCCGGAAACGGAACGACTCTCTCCAAGAGTAAAAAGGAGGGCATCCACGGTATGCAATGGTCTGTGAATGCCTCGGTCGGTGCCGCTTATCGTTTCTATGGGGATTGGAGTCTCTATTTCGAGCCTCGCTTCTCCCATTATTTCGACTGTGATCAACCGGCTAGTATTCGTACGGACAAGCCGTTGGGATTTGGGTTGAGCGCAGGTATACGATATGCTTTTTAATGATTAAATCTATTATAATTATGCGGAAACTTTTTTATTGGGCGTTTGCCTTTAGCCTTTGCGCCTTAATGGGATGCAAGGATGATGGAGCGAGAGTGGAGGTCGTGCGGTATGCTATCAACGAACCGGTATTCATGTCGATCTCCGAGTTTCGGAATTCAGTGAAGGTGACGGATGAGGTGGTGCCAATCACCAAGCGGGGAAAGATCTGTTTCTATAAGGATTACCTGTATATTTCTTCCCCGGATAAGGGCATCCATATCGTGGATAACAGGAATCCGGCATCTCCCCGGATAGCGGGCTTTGTAGAGTTGATCGGTAACGAGGATCTCTCGATCAAGGATGATAAATTGTATGCGGATTCGTATGTGGATCTGGTCTGGTTCGATATCTCCGATCCGGAGAGACCTGAATTGGAAGGTCGTGTGGAGAACGCTTTCCGTTATGCGCTTCCGACCATAGAGAATGGCTATGGGTTCGATTATAATATGTGTTATTCGGAAGAAGCGAGAGCGAAAGGTGTCGTGGTTGGTTGGGAGCCGAAGGAACGGGAGGAAACCATTTACCATTATCCGAGTTATGGCGGTGATCTGATAGCGAACGATGCGGCGCCGGGTACTTCCACGCAGGGCGTGAACGGATCTATGGCTCGTTTTTCTATTTATGGTAAGTACTTATATACGGTAGAACAGAATATCATGTGTGTTTTCGACCTGTCTGGAGACAAGCCTGTCTTGACGACAAACGACATTTGGTTGCAACGTGATGTCGAGACTCTTTTCAACTATAAAGATAAGATGTTCATGGGAACTCCGACCGGCATGTTGATCTATTCGCTGGAAGATCCGCTAGCGCCTAAGTATCGTTCTTCCGTAAGTCATGTCTTTGGTTGTGATCCGGTTGTCGTGGAGGATGACTTAGCGTATGTGACCGTGCATTCCGGAAATACTTGTGGGCAAAATACCAATGAACTGATGCTCATAGACGTGAGTGATGTGGACCAACCGAACCTGCTGGTTACTTATGGCATGAAATGTCCGAAAGGACTAGGTATCGATAACGGTACTTTATTCCTCTGCGACGAAGGTCTAAAGGTCTTCAACACAAAAGATGCTATGACCTTGATGGCCAATCAGCTTGTTCATTATGCCGGAATGGAGGGTTACGACGTAATCCCTTTTAAGAATACCTTGATGATGATCGCCGATGATGGCCTTTACCAATACGATTATTCCAATTTACAGGCGATATCTCAGTTAAGTAAATTGCCAATGGGCGAATAGAGTTTAATATTCCTCTTCGCTATTCGCTTCGCAAGGTGTTTACCGGATTGCGGGATGCCGCCTTATAACTATGCCTGCTTACGGTCAGTAGCGTAACCATCAATACGATACCGCCGGACAGCAGGCATGTTCCTATGGATATGTCCACCCGATATACGAAATTCTCCAGCCAACAACTCAGCGAATACCACGTGATAGGAACGGCAATCGCGAAAGCGATCCCTACCCAGCCGATAAACCGACGATTTAATAGATACAAGATCTCCTCGGCCGTAGCCCCGTTTACCTTACGGATACCGATTTCTTTCGTACGCTGCCGGATGGCATAGAGAGCCATGCCGAATAATCCGAAGGCGGTTAGCAGGAGGCTGATGATCGAGTACATGATGAGCAAATGTGCCAGTTCGATCGTTTTTCGGTTAGATAACATAAATTCCTCGTATATATCTTGATATTCGAAAGGTACGTTGGGGTTGATCTTTTCCCATGTTTGTTGCAGTAAAGCTAGAGCCTCGGCTCTGTGCTCCTTTTTCAGTCGGATTTGGACGAGGTTATAGGGGGGAGTATGCGTTAGGTAGGTCAAGCTAGGGTAAACCTCTTGTCGTAAGGTTCCTGTATATAGATTCTCCACGATCCCTGCTATAATCGCTATCGGTTCTCCCTCCTTTTCCATCTTCCCGAATTCAGTGTCGTAAAGGCGGACAGGCTTACCCACGGGATTCTCGCCTTTGGGCACGAGCAAACGTGCGTACTGTTCGTTAATATAGACGGGTGTGCTGTATCGTTTTAGAGCCTCTCGCTCTGAGAGTCCTTGAAGAATGTTTATCTTCATAACCTTTAGGAAAGTACTATCACCTTCGTATTGGCCTAGCGTATAATTTAGTTCGTTTCCGTTTTCGTCTTTCAAGACCATTGTCCGCAAGTTGAACTGTATGATCCCGCTTTTCGAAAGGCACATCTCTTCTATGGAAGGATAACGCCGGATCTCTTCAGAGAAGGTCTGTATATGGTTCCCACTCCAGTCGGCTATTTCGATGAGATCCCGGTAACGTTCACCGCTTGTCTGAGTGAGCGTTAGTTGCTGCCGTACGGTTAGCGTGGCGAATACCAGAGCTATTGAGATGGCGAATTGTAAGATGGAGAGCCCGCCTATGATTGTCCGCTTCCGGGTACCGGTGGTGAATGATTTATACTCGGAATGGGAAAGGGAGTTGATCTTATGGCTCATATATAATGAGGGGATAATGGATAGAGCTAGGATGAGTGCCACGATCACAGGTAAGACCTGTCCACTAAAGAAAAATCCCAAGGAGATACGTCCGGAAACGATCCGGTTGAAAGCCGGCAGGAAATCCAGTGTAAGTAACAAGGATAAAAAGAAAGCGATCAGCACGGTAAGGAAAGTATCCAAGAATAGCTGGCGATGGATTTGCCCAGCCGATGCTCCCATCACCTTCTGGGTGTAGATCATCCTTACCTGTTGCAAAATGCGGGAGAAACTTAGGTTGGCATAATTGAAACAGGCGATCACGAGGATTAGGATGGCCGAGAACAAACCAACGTACAGTAAGTCTTTCTGGTTTCGGTGGATATAGGGGATGTATTCTTGTGTATAGGTTTGCTCTTGGAAATAACTCTCTTGGAGGGTATAGAAATAATACTGTCCGGTTCCGTTGAAAGTAGGTACCTTATCATCCTTTAGTTTTTGAGTGAACGTATCGATGTTGAAGAGATCGTTTACCAGTAATAAGGTAGGGCCGCCATTGAATTGGGAGGTAGTGCCTGCCAATGCGTTGAACTTCAAGAATGATTGAGGGTACTCTTTGATAACGGCGGCGACCTCGTAGGTAATCGTCTCGTTCTCATAAGCGTACTTTGCCGAGAAGGTTTTACCGATAGGATCCTCGTTCCCGAAGAATATCTTCGCTTGGTATTCGGTCAACGCAATTGCGTTTGGTTGGGTTAATGCCTTGTTTATATCTCCTGCCATTACCTTGTAAGGGAAAAAGCGAGGAAAGGAGGGATCAGCTCTCACGATCGAGATTGGGTCGAAGCGCTTTTCTCCTATCGTGATGGAGGCGGCATTCTCTATGTTCAGTCGTAAATAATCCTCAACTTCCGGGTATTGGTCTTTTAGCGGCACAGGGATCGGCCCTTTAATAAAAGATACTTTCTCTCCGGAGGTCAAGGGAGAGTCTTGTGCCATATAGATGATATGCGACTTATTGGGATTATGGGCTTCTATCCTAGATTCATAAATGACGTATGAGATCAGTAGGTTGGTACAAGTGATGCCTGCCGCCAGACTCAATAAGGAAATGACGGCGAACGTCTTGTTTCGCCACCAGCTACGGAATATAAGTTTTAGAGATATGGATTCCATGGTTTTATCTGTTTGTTGGTTCAAAGCTATCCGGTTGCGTGGAATATGGCAAATAAAATCGGAGGAAACGATCGTAAAGAACTGGATTTGTCTAAATATTGGACACTGAGACCCGGGAAAAGATCGTATCTTTGCGTACGAAAAAAAGAGGAGGCTTAATGCGTGACGCGAAGATTATAGTCGTAGATGACAATGAGGCGATATTGAGAAGTCTGCGGACGGTCTTGTCCCATGAGTTTAAGACGATCGTTACCGTATCATCTCCCGTATTATTGCCTGCCCTTTTGCGGAATGGAGATGTGGATTTGGTTTTACTGGATATGAACTTCGGCACTGGAAAGCAAGGCGGAGGGGAAGGACTTTTCTGGTTGGATCGTATCTTGGAGCTTAAGAATCCTCCGGCCGTTATCTTGATAACCGCTTTTGGGGATATCGAGTTGGCTGTATCTTCCCTCAAAAAGGGAGCCACGGACTTTATCGTGAAACCTTGGGATAACGAGAATTTGATTCAAGCACTTACCCACGTCTTGGAACGTCGTGCGGAATCAGATGAGAGCGAGATTTCCTCTGTGGCAGAATCTCTAGTCTCCCATCCTTGTACGTTGGAGGATATGGAGCGGCAGTTTATCGCCGAGGTATTGAAAGAAAAGAAAGGGAACCTGACGCTTGTGGCTCAACAATTGGATATTAGCCGCCAGACCCTTTATAATAAGATGCGGAAATACGGATTGTAGATTATAAGGAGAGTAACGATGGTTAATCGGAATTTATACCTGAAGATTATAGGGAGTGTCTCCTTGATCGTGCTTTTTGCGTTGCTTGGATCCATGTTGTTGATAACCGCTACCTCTTATTTCTTATCCTTTGTATGTCTGTGTTTTATCCTGTTGATAACTCTGTTGCTAATCCAGTGGATAAACGGTACAAATCGTAAGATCGCTATTTTCTTCGAGTCGGTTCGTAATGGGAATACAACTTTGCGATACCCGGATAAAACGAATGATCCCTTTGTAAAGGACTTATATGCGGAAATGAATCGGATTATCCTCCTATTCAGTCAAAACCAGAATGAGATGGAAGAGAAGCGCTTGTATTACGAGAGCATCTTGCGGGTACTGACGCATGAGATTCGTAATTCGATTACGCCAATCCGTTCCTTATCTGCTGATCTGTTGAAATATTCCGATACATATACTCCGGAGCAATTACGGGAAGGTTTGGAGGTTATTCATGGGCAAGCGAAAAATCTATCCGCTTTCTTGGATTCCTACCATCGTCTGACGCATCTTCCGGAGCCGGAAAGAACCGAGGTGCCTATAACCTCTTTATTTCGGAAGATGGAACGGTTGTTGTGTGCCGAGGCGGGTAGCGACCGTATTCGTTTCTCCTCTGCGGAAGCTTTAACGGTACATGCGGACCAAAACTTGATTGTGCTGGCTCTGATTAACTTGATCCGTAACGCATTACAGGCGATAGAGGGGCAAGCGGATGCCATCGTCTCCGTAGAAGCCTTGGAGACAGATGGTAGGGTATATATAACTATAACAGATAATGGTCCCGGAATTTCTCCGAAACTGTTATCTGCTATTTTTACGCCTTTTTTCTCTACGAAGTCCGGTGGTAGCGGCATCGGTCTTAGTATCTCCCACCGCATAATGCGATTGCATGGCGGCGATTTAACCGTTGATTCCTTGCCTGGTGTCCGTACCGAGTTTCGTATGACGTTCTAGAATATGACTTTCTTGATTTTTTCAACAATCAAGTTGAAAGGCTCGGCTTTTACATGGCTGCATATTCTCACAACGTCTCGTTTTGTGTAACCTCCTATTAATTGGCAAATAACGAAGCTTTTCTTTGTTAAGTTTTTTGTTAGCATAGAGTCTTCTAAAGGAAATGTATATTGTGGATTATAGTTTTTGGAAGATATCATAGCTAGGTAAAAGAAATCTTCAGCTGCTTGCAAATCATCGTTTGAGATGACGATAGCCATGTGAGGTTTGGTTATTCCATTAGGAAATAGATAATTGACTTCTACAACATCTCGTTGATGTATTTTCATTCGATGAGATATTTGGATATATATGCTGCCATGGATTGTCTGGAATGGGCTAGAAATAAATCTTTCTCATTCATAGGACTGAAAGGTTGGCTATCGCTTTTCCTTTGGTTGGAAATGTTGTGTTTAGCCATCTTGGGCGACGAAACATTTCTAGTTGGTCTGGTTTTTGTCGTTCTCATATCTTTTGTTTTTATGTTATTGGCAAATATACGTATTTATTTCAAAAGATCTCCTGTTTAAATGGAAAAAGAGATTATGGCTAAAGCTTATGGTATAACTATCGCTTTGGCCATAATCTCTTATAAGATTGTCTGATCAATACCCCAACTCAAACGGTTGTTCTACGGCAGGTACGCCTTCGGACATCCATTTAGGCATTTTATCGTTCTTTAGGTAATGGTTGAAGAATTGGAACATGCGGCGTTGGAAATCGATGCGGTTTGCCATATGCATCGGCCAATGCGGTTCGCCTGTATAATTCAGTAACCAGCAAGGTTTACCTAACCGTTTCATGGCAACGAAATACTCGATACCTTGGTACCAAGGCACATGGCCGTCGGCATCGTTGTGCATGATCAATATTGGGGTCTGCACCTTATCCATCGTGAACAACGGCGAGTTTTCCAGATAACGAAGTGGAGAACTCCATGGCGTAGCTCCTAAACGGCTTTGTGTATGCTCGTATTGGAAAGAGCGGGCCATGCCGGAACCCCAACGGATACCGCCATAAGCGCTAAACATATTTACGACAGGCGCCCCAGACTCGATAGCGGAGAATAAATTCGTGCGAGTCGCTAAATAAGCTACTTGGTAACCTCCCCAGCTATGTCCTTGCGCACCGATCCCTTTTTCGTCGATATATCCTTTGGCGATCATCATGGTGATACCCGGCATCAAGCAGTTATAGCAGCTTTCTCCCGGATAACCATCTACATAGCGAATGTCCGGGTTGAAGATGACATATTCGTTGCTATTGTATAAGTGATAATCGATCGTAGAACGATGCGGTTCCGGCATACGGTAATTATATAAAGTCTCCGAATTCCGCTCGTAGAAGTTTACCATCATCGGGTACTTCTTGTTCGGATCAAAATTCGCCGGCTTATAAACGACACCTTCCAGTGGACGGCCGTCCAAGGAAATCCATGATACCAACTCGGCGGTACCCCAGATAAAACCTTCCTGCTGTTTGTCTCCGTGTGTCAATTGCACGGATTTCTTGAACGCCAAGGTCGAATAGTGGATATCCGGGTATTGCTGGAAGGTTTCCATCGTATAGATCACGTCATCCGTATTCTTCGCCTTGTTGATAGATCGCAGCATATAATTACCCGCCAGCAAAGTCTTCGGGGCGGCAGGAGCGGAGAGGCGTGCGTTGTAGAATCCGTATCCTTTTGTGGCCTCGTTGAATCCTTTTAATAATTGCGGTTTGCCGAGGTCGATAAAGCGAGCCTCTTTATCCAGTTGTTCCAAGCGGTAGGACAGTTTCTCCTTCCTTCCGTTCACGGTCAGGTTGATCGGTGAGGTAGCTGCGGTCGGATCGAATTTCCAGATGTCGTAACGATCATAGATCAAGAGATTTTGATCATTCGCGGTCCAGCCGGCGGCTCCATGCGCATAAGGATAATCGGGAACGTCGTTCTCCTCGTCCCAAGCCGGGAAGCTTTCTGGAGTGGTTAGGCGATATCGCTTACCTTCCGCCAAGGCGATCGTGTACCAGCAGCTATCCGTCTCGCCATACCAATATGCATATTTACCTTGTGGGGAGAGGCGGAAACGGCCATAATCCGCTTGGGCGATTTGCTTGCGCTCCCCGTTATCCAACGATACGGTATAATAGTCGCTGCGTGTGCGGGCCTCCCACATGGAAGACAAAGAATAGGGACGGGAAGTGGAAAGGAGCGCCAAGGGTGCGTCACCCTCATTACCCAATTGGATATTCGGTAATTCCTCATTCGCCAATTGGAAGATAGAGCCGTTGCCCAGATTATAAACCGCTTGATAGCTTTTCTTTAAGCCTTTTTCCTTGTTATAATTCTGTACGGTATATTGTACGGGCTCATCCCAACTCCAAACCTGTACGTTCGGACGATTCTCGGCTAGTTGGGTCGTGTCTTTTTGCCTCGGCTCCGGTGAGGTACCGAAGAATAGGCGGGAAGCGGACTTCGAGAATTGAAGCATCCCGTTCTCATTGATTACCCATTCAGCGGGGAAAGCCTTGTTTCCACGGGTGGCGATTTCTTTTGCGGGAGCGTTATGTTCGGATAGCCATAAACTTAACGCTTTGTAAGAAGAATCTTTGTCGGCGCAATATAAGAAAGCTAGCCGTTCCCCTTTCTCGTCGAACGTGGTTTGTTTGAATACGCCTTTTCCCTCTTTGATGAGCGCCGGACTTCCTTTCTCTGGATTCAAGGTGAATATACCTGCTTCTCCTTCCGCCGCGCTCGTGTAATATAGCATACCGCTTTTCTTGGCGAATTGGAAATCCGTTACGGTCGGGAACTGGAAGGTCTTGCTTCCATCCAGCGAACGGACGTACAAAGTGGAGTCCTTCCGGCCTCTTTGATAAGCGATCCAATCCGCCTTGTCCGCTAATTTGAAGGTTTTGAGGGAGTCTATCGTCTCCTTTTTACCGGCGACGGAATAGATTACCAAGGTGTTCATCGGCATCTTGTCCTCTTTCGTCTTCAATACTTTCAGGGAATCTACCGTAGACTTTCCGGGTGTTTGCGTGACAACCAGATAACCCGAGGAAGCGGAGAACGCGAACTTATCGGCCGGAGAAAAAGTGGCGGTCTCTTGCCCTTGGGCCGCATACAAATAAACGGTAGCGTCACCTTCCCAAGGTTCCATCTTGCAGGCTACCCATCTTCCATTGTCCGAGATTTCCCGGTCTGTGATTCGTTGCCAAGTGACTAGGTCATCGATTGTCAAGCTTTTAGAGGCGTTTTGTGCGAAGGCCGGGGAAAGACTTCCCAGACATGCTACAAAAGCCAAGTACTTTAAGTGTCTCATCGTGGTTGTATATTGATTTTGAAGCAAAGATAATGGCTTTATCAGAATCTTTATTGCTTTTGACTGGATTTTGCTTCTGGAAAAACACGTACGTGTTTCCGAGAAAACATGTACGTGTTTTTTGTAAAAGTCGTACGTGTTTTCTGGACAAGGTAATGGCGTTTTTAATGTATTGATTATCAGTGTCCTTTTTGAGCGTTCTAATGATCGCAGTTATAAGCGGCTTACAATGGGCATTATAAAGGTGTTACAATGCCTATTGTAAAGACCTTATAATGGGCATTGTGGTGATAGGAAAATTTTGGGGTCAACGGTAGGAAAAAAGGTTTGTAAGTGGTAAGTTATTCACTCGACAAGCCGTTAGTTATTCACTTGGGAGACCCAAAACAGGGCAGTTTATATTGAATATGTTATTTATTGTAGGAAGATTTTTAGTAAGCCTTTATTCAATGTACGCACGTACATTATATTATATACATGAAAATGAACGGTGAAAACGATCGTTTAGATTAGTCTTTTGCAAAGGTACGCGTTTCTTTGACACTTGCAACCCTTCCTTGCTATTTTTTTTGCCCCTTATCGGCTTTCTTATCAATAGAATAGCCTATCCTTTACGAAACAACCGATTCGGCAGACGAACCTCTCTTTTTCCTCCTTTAAAAACGCAAGATCTAAACGATCGTTTAAACTAGTCGTTTCGGTATAGACGAAGGATGATTAAGGATTTGATAGATATTCAATTAACACTATTATTAATATTTAAATTTTCGATTTATGAACAGAAAGATTTCTACATTGTTTACGGCGGGTCTGCTGATGGCGGGTTCGTTGTGCGGTAGTGCTTGGGCGCAAAGTTCTATTCAGCAATTGGCTGGCTTTGTGAATGGACAGGGGACGTTTACCGCAACGCCTGCTACGGAATTGAAGGCTGGACACCAGTATGTATTTGTTAATGATCAGACGAATAATGAGGCTTATGGTCATGAGCTATCGGGTAGCACCATTACAGAGTCTACGATAGGATTATCTACGCCTCTTGCTGATAATGATGATGTTAAACAGTATGTTTGGACTGTTGGCATAACTGAATCTCCGAAAGGCTTCTTCTCTTACAATTTTACGAATGTTGAGACAGGAAAGCTTTTAAGGGTTAATGTCGGCTTTACGGCTATAGAGAAAAACACGAAAGTAGAGGATAAGAATACGAATAAGGATTTCGTATTTGATGGATCTTCTGTTTCTGCTCTTACGGGAGGTGCATATTCTGGCACGAATAACAATTTGTATATTTATTCATCTTCTACTCCTCTCAACGGCTTGAATTGGGGTAGTAATGTGTCAACAGTATCTACGACGATTGCGGCTCCGATCTTTTACGAGGTTAAGTCTGAGTTGTTGACGAATTCAGAGGAATTGAACGCATTGTACAATACATCTGGTTTCTCTTTCGTTTCTAAACGTCTTAAAGATCAAGGTGAAGAACCTATCGGTAACTTGTTTAACGACAAAATGGTGGTAGCTCGTTATTTGGCTCGCCCAATTACGATTGATGCTACACAATACCCGGGGTATTCAGGATCTTCTTCAGACTTGCAGATTCCTGCCGGTATGTACTTCTTTACGAAAAATGCTCCAGCTTTAGATAATAGTGACCAAGTGGTTAGGGACTATAATGCGTGGTTGAACGCTACGGTTTTGGTTGCAAGCTCTACAGAGACAATGGAGGGAACGAACGCCGGACGTGCGAATGGTGATGGTTTCTCTTTGGTAGAGAAGGAAATTGGTGACTTGAACCTGTATGTAGGAACAGGTGCGGCTTGGAAGACACAAGGTGACGAGATTTCTATCCATAACGCTTGTTTCCGTGTTCAAAAGAGTTACGTGGAATCTTATCCGTATGAGTTGAATCTGGATCGTTTCCGTTTCAGAATACAAGGTAGCAAGGCCGATCATAAGGATGCTCAAATCAAGTTGGAGATTTTGCAGCATAATGATAATTTCTACTTGACTACGATCTCTAACACTTCAGACAAGACGGATAAGTTCATCTTTAAGTTGGGCGTTGCCGGTACGAAGAAAGGTATCGAGTTGTTGAACAAGGAGGCTAAGGCAGCTGTTTATACGATCCGTGTATTGAGCGGTAAGCAAGGGGATGTGAAGAGCGTATATGGAAAATATTTGACTTCTGCGGTTGATAATGGTAGTTTTGAGCTTGTCGCAAAAGCGAAGGTGTTGTCACAGACAGAGACTCCGGCTTATCAATGGATGATTACAAGCGTGGATGATACTTATAAGATCACTTTCACGAATCGTGAGACAGGTGATCATTTCCTTACGACATTGTTCCCTAAAACAGATTTGGGTGAGAATGTATATGAGACAGCTGTTCCTTCAACTCGGGATATCACTCCTATCTATGTTGATGAGAATACCTACCGTGAGACTGCTTCGACTCAGACCGTAGAGTTTAAGCGTCTGTTAGTGGAGTTGACGAAAGTAGAAGAAGTTGATCCATACGCAGGTTTCTTGAACGTAGATGACCAGACTTTGGTAACAATGGCTTTCGCTCGCGACAACAACGTGACTTCCAATAAATGGTATACCGCTGTTACAAAAGACAATAATAGTAATGTCTACAAATTGAATGCTGATGGTAAGTTCGCCAACAGCGTATCCGATGCCGCTCAATGGCAATTGATCAAAGACGAGGCTCCGAAGACGATCATCGAGAGTAGCTTCGTTTACAATAGAGGTAACCACGTGACCGTACAGGCTAAGGGCGATAAAGGCTATGCTTATGCTTATCAATTGCGCTATATCAATGATGGTATAGAGACTAATGCCTATTTCCCGCAAGGTACAGGTACTAGTACCCATGTTAACGGTGCAGACGTTATGGCTGCGGCAGATGCGGCTAAGTTCGTTATTAAACAAGCTGCTGATGGCTCTGTTTATTTGATTCCTGTATCAAGTACGAATGCGAATGTTACAACTGTATTTGGCAAGACTACGAAATCAGTAGTAGCTGTTAAGTATAACAATGACGAGTATGTGTATACAACTCCATCCGTAGTTTATGCATTGCCGGGTAATAATCAAGACATGACATTAAAGACTTACTTGATCGAGGAAGCTCCGGAAATCAGCTATCCCGCTAAGAATGGCCATATCTCATTGGTAAGCGAGTTAGGCAACTATATCTCCTTGAACGAGAACCAAGAGGGTATCGTAGTGAATAATGAGCAATACTCATTCTATTTGCGCGTAACCGATACGAAAGCGATCGTTCCTTCTTTCTATATCTCTAAGGGTACGGAAGATCCTAATAGAAGCTTGTTCTTGTTCAATCCGAAGGATTCTGTGGACTATTATGTAGCGGACGGCATGTACGACAAGAAATATGAATGGGCTGAAAAAGCTACTAAGGCTATCTTCAAGTCTGCTTCTATCGAGGCAAACAACGATACGATCTCTACGGTAGTAAAGGGTAAGGAAGTGAAAGTTGCTAAAAATGCTGACGACGAAGGCGTATTAGGCGGCTTGGATAACTTCAAGGTTCAGATTATCCAATGCGCTGACGATGAGGGTATGTATGTGATCCGTTCCGTTAAGGAGAAAGGTCGTTACTTATATGGCCTCAACGACAAATTGGCTTGGGGTACTGATAAGAATAGCGCCATGAAGTTCACGATCACTGCTGGTGATCCTACTTCCAACGAGTCTGTAGCTGATGGCGCTGCCGGTGTTAAGGTAATAGGTGGCAATGGTATCGTAGAGATCCAAGGCGCAGCCGGTAAGAAGGTGGTTATCTCTAATATCTTAGGTAAGGTAGTAGCCGAGACTATTCTTGCTTCCGACAACGCTACGATCGCTGTTCCTGCTGGAATCATCGCAGTAGCCGTAGAAGGCGAGAACGCTGTTAAGACAATAGTTAAATAAAAATATAATGACGATATTAAGTTCCCGTGAGGGCCTCGGCCCAAGTATCCCGTGAGGGCGAACAAGCGGGAATGGATTAATATTAATACTAAAGTAATAAATTAAAGTTCATCCCTTAGTACTTCCGTGAGGAAGGAAAGCGGGAAAAGAATTAGCCCCGGTCGTTTATTCGATCGGGGCTTACTTTTGGGGAATCCACAGAAGAGAAAAAGACGGACTAATAAAAGACCGGCAACAAAGGTCACTAAAGTTTGCCGGGAGATTACACGAACAAGATTTCCGTATCCGGCAAGACAGCAGAGATATTTTCAATCGGATTGATGGAAATTTTAGCCGCATGTAACCATGCCAACTTTTGCTTTAATTTTTGCATCCAGACACTCATACGGGCTTTGTGTTCTTTTTCACCAGCAATGTCTAGTTCTATACAGGCAATAATGACTATCTTTTTCTGATTATCAAGTAGCAACTGATTAATCCGGGTAAAAAAATCCTCATCATTGGTCGAAAAACGAGCAGAATTAGTTACCGTGGCGATTGTGTCCCTAACTTTGACAGCAATCCTGCGCATTAATTCCTCGCCTTTTGCCTGAAGCACTTCCTGAGTCTCTGCATCGTGTGTATGCCCTCTGTAATTCTTTACTTCTACCAAAAACAACTGTCTGTTGTCATGAATACCTAAAAAGTCCACCGCTTTGGTAGGCTGCAAGGCATTGCTTACTTTTTTGTGCGCCAAATGTTCGTCGTACTTGACAACGTTCCATTTGGGAGATTGAAACTTGAAGTTTATGCCGCTTTCCTGAAAATTACTCATATTTGCTGATGAATTGTTGTTCCAAGTCGTAAAAGGCTGCATATTCCTCCAGAATCGGATTGCTCTGTATGCCTGCCAAGGTTTCGCTTTCCTCTACAATGATTCCCTTGCCTTCTTTTTTCAGCCCAAAGAATTTGACAGATACACCGGTGTGTTCTTTATACTCGGAATAAAGAGAAAGCGTATGTGTAAGCAAATAATCGTGTGTAGCGATGAAAATCTGCAAACCACATTCCTGAAGCACAAGGATGAACTTCGACACCACTTTGATAAGAGCCGGGTTCAAATTGGCTTCCGGCTCATCCCAGAACAGAATGGTGTTCGCATTAATTTCCCCATTCAGTATGAGGTATAAGATAGAGGCCAACTTGCGAAGACCTTCTGCCACCAAATGCGCTTCCATATTACCACTTTCCGTCTGTATATAGAAACGTCCGTTCATCTGCAGTACCTTGAACTGCAATTCCCGTTCCAACAACTCAACAGCCGGTCTCAACGGATTATCTTCAGACTCACGCAATACGGGGAGAGCCAATGCGTGTGCTAGATTGATGTAGGTCTGGTCGAATGAAATCTCACGCTTACTGCTCAAACCGATAAAACCCTCGAACAAAGAGAACATTTCACGAGGAGGGATGTAGATGAAATGACGGTCGTTCCACTTCTCGTCCGTTTCCAATTTCACAGTCGTCTTGGCTGCAGAGGAAAAGCTATATTGCAATACCTTGCTATCTATCGTAACCGCAATGTTCGCCCTACCGGAAGGTAGTCCTTTGCTGACCAAATTGCCGATGATGTCCGGCTTGAAATAATAGATCATATCTTCCGCCAAGATATACTCAAACTGCTCTTTGGAAGCAGAGTTCTTGCCGAGGAAGTCGTGACGTGCCTGCAAGGTGGCAGCCAAGCATTTAAGCACGTGTGTCTTGCCGGTACCATTCTTGCCGATGAGGACATTTACTCCTTCGGTGAAATCGAAACGATTGTTTGCAAAGCCCGTGAAATTAGTCAGTAATATGCTGTTAATCATTGAATATACCTCATTTTTAACTAAGTGTTCACAAAAGTAACTTAAAATTGGAAAGTAACAAAGTTGGATTCAAAAAAGTTACAGTTACCCAATGATGTATTCTATCCTCGGTAAACAAGATATAAGGACCACTACGTTTATCTCGTTGGCAAAGTAAGTTAACTTACTTGGGCATTTTAATTAGCTTACTTTGCCAACGAAGCTAGCTTACTTTGAAAGTAGGGTAATTCGGTATTAATGATTCGTCCCCTCGAATAAATCCTTTGAATTGTTGGATAAGCCATTCTTTAGCTTGAACTGGTTGAACGTATAGCTAAGGGTCAAGCCTATCAACGGGTAATCGGGCCGGATTCGTGTTTTGGAAATCAAGTTCGAGGAAGTGATCGTATTGACATAACGGGCCGTATTGAAGACATCCCGGAAAGAGAGGGTGGCCGTCAACTTCCGTTTGAAGAATTGTTGCCGTATCGCTAGGTTGACAAACCAGAACGACTGGGTTCTTCCTTGGGTGGTTACGGAAGGGCCTACGAAATTGCCGTCAAGCTGTATCCTTGTGTATTTCCCGGTCGTGAAAGCGTTGTTCCATGCGATCTCGTAATTGGTACTGGTCTCATTCTTCCCGTCCGTCTTATACTCGTTCTCTACCCGGTAGTGATAAAGGCTACCGTTTATTTGCGTATTCCACCAACTGGTGGCCTGCAAACTGCCCGATAGTTCTATTCCGGTGGAATAATCATGTCCCACGTTCGCCATGGAATCCAAGGTAACCCCGGCTTGGTAAGGAACCCGTAATCGTTCGATCTTGTCTTTGCGGGTTCGGTGGAATAGGGAGGCAGACAAGGCATTGTCGCCGGAAGTCAAGGAATAATTCAACTCGAAAGAATGAATGTACTCCGGGCGTATATCCGGGTTACCGATCTCGGCTGTATAGTAATCCTTGTAAGTGATGTATGGCTCCATGAAATAAAGCTCTGGTCGGGTCGTACGACGGCTGTAAGCGAATAGAAGCTTCTGATTTTGTGTGAGGTTATAACCGATATGGGCGGATGGGAACAACTCAAAACGCCTTTGTAGGCGGTTCGCCCAATCTTTGGAGCTACGTAATACTTGATGCGTATGTTCTCCCCGTAATCCTACTTGAAAATCAAAAGACCGGTAGCTATCCCCAACGATCGCATAAAGGGAGTTGATCCCTTGTTGGAAATAGAACGTGTTGTAAATATCGTCACGCCAGAAGAACTCTTTGGTATCCGGGTTCCAAAACTGCATACTATAATCGCCGTCTTCCGAGTATGAGAAATATTGATAACCCGCCTTGATTTGTCCGGTTTTGCTGTATGGAAATACATAATCGGCTTTCGCACGGACGGTCCAACGATGTTCGGCCTCCCACGCACGATGACCTTGCTGGCGTACGTTGTTTTTGTCGAACAGATCGCTTTGGAAATATTCCAGAGCGTCGCCTCCATATTTCAAGAAGAAGCTACCGCTAAGGTTATGCCCCTTATCATTGAACTTATGATCCACGGCCAGATTCCCTAGTCCGAAAGTCTCATGGATATCAAAGTCGTCAAGGCTCTTGAACTCTCCGTTCTCGAATTGCTCGCCATTAGCGGAACGTTCTTCCGTATATTCCAGATCTCCTTTTCGCTTGAGTCCGGCATATCCGCCTTCCGCGTTAATAGAAAAAGTCGTTTGTTTTTGCGTATAGCTCCAACCTCCGTTGAGAATATATGCGTAGCCGTTACTTTCACGGGGGCCATTGGAATAAGAAGTCGTTGTCGTATCGTTTACCAACGTCGTTTTCTCTTGGGTAAAATGACTTTTACGAAGTCGGTTTCCCACATAACCGCCTATACGCCATTGAGACGCCTTGTTTTGTCCGGTCAACAAGAAATCCAAGGTCCGGCTCCATACCGTATTCCCGCTTAGGTTGATTACTCCGCTCAGCCCTTCCCCGAAGTTCTTCTTGGTAATGACATTGATGATCCCGACATCACCCCCAGTATCATGTTGGGCGGACGGGGTGGTGATGATCTCTATATTCTGGATTTGTCCGGACGGGATCTGTTCCAAGGCTTGGGTCCCGGTAAATATACTGGGCTTTCCATCTACGTAGACCGTGAATCCGCTACTTCCCCGGAAGGTAACCTCTCCCTCGGCGTTCACCCGGATGGAAGGCGTGTTCTCTAGGATATCGACAGCGGTTCCTCCCGAGGAAAGCAGGTTGGAAGAAGCCTCGATGATCTTTTTATCCAGTTTATAGATGACTTGTTTCTTGTTGGCTACGACCTCCACTTCCTGTAAGCCTACCTCAAGCATTTGCATCGGGATAATACCCAGATCTTTGATTTGCTCTGTAAGGATAAACTCCTCTCCCATATAAACATCATATCCCAGAAAATGGATACGGATCGAATACGTTCCCGGTTTTACGGGCTGGATTAGAAAAGAACCGTTCGCTTCAGTCATAGCTTCTTCGACGATATGATCTCCATCATATAATACAACGTGAGCGTAGTCTAATGCCTTACGGGTGGTTTGATCGATTACGATTCCTTTAATACCCGGATTCGCATGGATAGATAGTAGTGCGCTAAGGAATACTAGCGATAGAAAAAGTTTTCTCATATTTTACATTCGTTTTAGAATTGATACCGCAAAGCTAGGGAAATAGGGAGGGAGCGGGCCGGACATATGTTTCATAATACCGTACAAATCGTTCAATCTTTCTGTTTTCTGTGATTTTCACCCACTTAATCTTTATATTTGGGGCATTAATCGGATGAATGGATGAGAATATACCTTTTACTGCTGTTTGTACTTATGGTAACGAGAACGCAAGCTACCAACGTTATTTTTGACCGGATAACAATGGATAGCGGGCTTTCTTCTTCCTCGGTGACCTCTATTTTGAAGGATCGTACCGGGTATGTCTGGGTCGGGACGACTGAAGGCTTGAACCGCTACGATGGATATACGTTTAAAGTATTCTTGCCCGTACCGGATTGTCCGGAAAGTATACAAAGCAGTTCTATCGATAAATTATTCGAGGATTCAGATGGAGGTATCTGGATCTTTTTTTCCTCGGGTGGGATTAGCCGTTATGACAGAGGTTCGGATACATTTTTGAATTTCACGAAAGAATGGCTTCGACAACAGTTACGTGTGTATGGTAGTCCTACTTGTTTCTCGGCCTCCGTTCCGGGACATATCTTTATAGGTACGGAGAACGGGATGTTGGAGTATGATGCTAAAGAGAAGAAATTGGTACGCCTTTCGCCGGCGGGTTCGGTAGTCTCGTCGTCTCCTGTGAATTGTTTGTATTCGGCGCCGGATCATTCGTTTTGGGTAGGGACTTTAGCTGGTTTTAGTTTGTATGACAAAGAAACAAACCACTTTCAAGATTATACGATACGGACAAATGACCGGGAGGATATCAATGCCGGCAATTTGAATGGCGTTAACGCGATCTATATCGACCGGTTTGATTATATGTGGTTAGGTACGGGACGTGAAGGGGCTTTTCGTTCGCTTGATATGGGAGAGCGAGAGATCTTCCAATCTGTCGGTCGTGAGGATACTCGGGTATATCAATTCTTGGAGACCGGTGATGGTGATTTCTGGATCGGACATAATAAGGGGGTAAGCTTGATTAGCCGGATGAACCGGCTTGCCTTGCGATGTGAGCATTTCTTTGACCGGCCGGAGGATCTGGAACCTACGGGAGAATGCCAAGTGCGATCCATCTTCGAGAGTAAGGACGGAACGGTCTGGTTTGATGATAGCCGTTTCAATCAAGGTCTTTTTTATTATTCTCCGAAGGAGAGGAAAATGGGACAGTTGAGGAACGTGCCGGAAGACGCACATTCTATCAGCAGTAACCAGATTACCTGTTTGTTTCTGGATGACTCGGATCATCTGTGGGCGGGGCATTCCACGTATGGGGTGAGCCATGCGGATTTAACACCTTCCTTGTTTCGATATACCTTGGGATACACGGAAAAAGAGAATCTGTCTTCTCTTCATATCCTAGCCGTTTATGAGGATTCGGACCTGAATCTTTGGGTTGCGACCTCTAGGGGATTAGATCGGATTAACCATAAGACTTCCCGGGTAGATATGCGTTTTACCTTCTCACCCCGAAAAAGTCCGTCCTCTTTATCCGGAAAGATTATAGGTTCTATCCGTGAGGATTCGGAGCGGAACCTATGGATCAGTTATCAAGACGCCAACCCGGACCGGTTGAATCTGGATGATTTCCGAATCTGCCCTTTTATACCGGATTACCAAGTCTCTTATGATTATCCGATCAACTCGTTGTCGGAGTTATGTAACTTATGCGTGAGCGAAGAATCTTGGTTTTGGGGAGGAGCGGATGAGGGGCGGCTTCGGGTGTGGGATACGAAGACGAGAGCACTTATCACGTATCGATATATACCGGGTGAGATGAATCCCCTTGCGTCGAATCATATTCATTGTCTGTTTGTGGACTCTTCCGGTTATTTGTGGATCGGTACGAATGCGGGGTTGGATCAATACGACAAGCGAACCGGGCGATTTGATCATTTCACGGTACAGGATGGCTTATCGGGAAATATCGTACGAGGAATCCGTGAAGGTGAGCCGGGCATCCTGTTTGTCAGCACGAATAAAGGGCTGAGTCGCTTGGATATACAAAACCGGCATATCGTTAATTATACGACGGCAAACGGTTTATTATCGAATGAGTTTATGGGTGGCGCTTGCTGTAAGCGCAAATCGGGTGAACTTGTATTTGGCAGTAATGAGGGGATCGTTTCTTTTGATCCCGTTCAGTTAACGGACGGTTTGAGAAAAATACCTGAGTCTTTGCGAATCACGAACCTCACGATCGGAGACTCACGTGAGAAGCAAGGTTTACAGGTGGGTTTTATCGCGTTCGATTATTCTCATCCCCGTAGTATCCGATACCGGTATCGTCTGGATGGATATGATACGGATTGGCGGGAGGTGGACGCCAGCGATCGTACGGCTATATATAACCGCCTACCACCGGGAAACTATGTGTTTCGGGTGGAAACTTCCGGCAATGGTTCCTATTGGAGCGCTCCCATTACCGAACCTGTCAGGATCTTTCCTCCTTGGTGGCGGACGTGGTGGTTTATTTTGCTGGTATTCGTGGTTGTATGCGTACTGTTGTATATCGCCTATAAGAGCCGGGTGCGCTGGTATCAGCTTCGCCAAGCCGAGTTGGAGCGTAAGATACAAGAACGTACACGGCTGTTGAAACAGGCCAAGCAAGAACTGGAGGAAAAAGATGTGTTGAAAACTCGTTTCTTTATGAATGTCTCTCATGAGCTTCGTACCCCTCTGACGATAATCAAGGGATTGACGGAGGATCTGGAACGGCATTCCGGTTCAGAAGAATCTTGTGGAGATAAAGAAACTTTGCGTACGATCTCCCGGAATACCAATCGCTTGATTCGGCATGTCAATGAATTACTGGATTTATCGGTATTGACCCGGGGAGTTCCTTCCCCGCATATTGTTTGTGCGGATCTCAGTCGATTCTTAAAGGAGATTTCGGAAACCTTTATTCCTTTGGCCGATTCCTATAAAATTGCGTTTACGTATTCGATTGCCCCGGATATCTCAATCGCTTATTTTGACAAGAATATCCTAGAGCAGGTTCTATATAATTTACTGTCGAACGCATTTAAGTATACGCCGGATGGTGGTTCGGTAAGCTTTTCCGCTTTATTGGAGCAAAGCTCATCCGATGCGGTCATGACTTTACGAATTACGGATAGTGGAATCGGCATTCCCCCCGAATCGTTACCGTATATTTTTGATCAATATTATAAGGGGGAATCGATAGCGTTTCGCCGCTCGGAGAGTTCGGGGATCGGCCTTGCGTACACAAAAGAGCTATTGGAGTTACATAAGGCAACCATTCAATGTGAGAGTGAATTGGGGAAAGGTTCTGTTTTTACGGTTGCCTTGCCTATATCGGAAGAGGCTTATCCTGAGGAGTGGTTGGAGTATTCGGAACCTAAAATGGAAGAGGCATCTTTGCGGGAATCAGTTCCATTGGAAGGAACAAACCCGGTCCCGGAGAATCTACGACAAACGCTTTTGTTTGTAGAGGATAATGAGGATCTATGTCGTTATTTGATGAATGCTTTTCAAACGGATTACCGGGTCGTGATAGCGAAAAACGGAAAGGTCGGCTTGGAGAAAGCCATGGAGATCCTACCGGACGTGATTGTCTCGGATGTAATGATGCCGGTCATGAATGGGATTGAATGTTGCGAGGCTTTGAAAACGGATGAACGGACGGCCCATATACCGGTTATCCTATTGACTGCTTTAGCGGAAGAACGTCAACAATTGGAAGGGTATGGAGCCGGAGCGGATGATTATCTGCCTAAACCGTTCAGTCTTGCTGTCCTAAAAGCGAAGATCAAGAATCTGCTCAAACGTAGTGAGCAACTAAAGTTATATTTCAGGGATCGGTTCGACTTGCGTACTCCGGAGCAAACCATCGCCGATCCGGATAAGGAATTTGTTTCGAAAGTGACAAGGGTCGTTCTGGCCCATTTGCAGGACCCGGAGTTTGATGTAGAGCTTTTCTGTTCCGAGATGGCGATGAGCCGTGCCAGCTTATTTCGGAAATTAAAGTCTACTACTGGTTGCTCCGCTTCCTCATTCACCCGTAATATACGTATAAAGCGTGCCGCCGAGTTATTGGGGCAGCACGCTTATTCGATCGGGGAGGTAGCTGCTCAGGTCGGCTTCTCCGATCCGAACTATTTTACCCGTTGCTTTAAAGAAATTTACGGGATCACTCCGAGTGAGTTTATTCAGACTTCACCGAGTTCACAGGATTCTCATTCGCCGCTTGCCAGTTCCGGAAAGTAACGGTACCGATCGTAACCGAGAGAATGATTAGGAAAGCTACGATGAAGACCCAAAGATGGAGTGGTGTTTTATAAGCGAAATTCTCTAGCCACTGTTGTGTTCCCATCCATGCTATTGGGATCGAGATGATGAAGCAAACGGAGACGATCCGGATATAAGTCTTGTTGAACATCAAAAGAATCTGTCCGGTAGTCGCTCCGTTGATCTTGCGGATACCGATCTCTTTCCGGCGGTATTGCGTCTCAAATAGCACGAGTCCGAATACACCTACGATAGAGATCAAGATCGCCATTATTCCGAATAGGGAGATTAGTTTACCCAGTGTTTGTTCTTTCTGATATAAATTGTTTAAGATGGTGTTGTAGAAAGAGATCTCGAAAGGGAAAGTCGGATCGATCTCTTTCAATGTTTCCCGGACGTGGGCGACAGCTTCCTGTAAATTCGTTTTCGAATTGAAGCGGATATAGGATACCAATTTAGGATTGGGTATATCGTTATTCAATGCGAATACGAAAGGCGAGCTTGCGATCCGGCAAGAGTTAAACCGAAAATCCTTGCTGACTCCTAGAACCGTACGATCATTGAAACGATCTCCGGGATGTAAGTGGAAATCCCGCTCTGCCGCCGGATTGATGATATAATCACTTTGTGCCTTGTTTAAATCCTCCCGTGTAAAATCCCTTCCTTCCTCTACTTGGATATCCATGACGGAAAGGAAATTCTCGGAGGCATAGAATACCTTGAAGAATACATCCTTATCTTCATGACGGGCATATTCGAGATCGATCATGTCATCTTCTTTCGATAACTCGTAGACGGAGAAGGCCACATCCTCTATTCCCGGATAATCTTTAAGTTTCTGGATATATTGGGGCTTATGCTTGGCGTAGATCTCCGGTGTCAGGTTCACGATGGCTACTTGGTCTTTATTGAATCCTAGTTGCTCGCTAGAGGTCATGAAATGGTTCTGAAGTCCCATGAATAAGGTGACAATAATCAAGGCGATCGATACCGTGTATTGGAAACCGATCAGGGCGACACGTACTTTTTTCCCTTTGGGACTAAGACCGAAAGAGCCCTTTAGTACCAAGGCCGGCGCATAGGAGGTACTTCGTATAGCTGGATAAAGTCCCGCCAAGCAACCCGTCAAGATAGCGATCAGTGCTGTGAGAAGGATCAGGCCTTTGTATTGACTAAGACGTATATCCGCATCTACCCAATTAGCGATCGGTGTGTAAGACAAATCGTTTACGATGAATAAGGCGAGAATGTAGGATATCAAGCAGATCACGATCGATTCGATAAGTGAGATGGCTCGTAACTTATAGATGGAGCATCCTAATACCCGGTGCGTATTGATCGTTTTCAATCGTAGGGGAATCAACGAGGTTGTGAGATTGGTAAAATTGATTCCGGCGATGAATAAGATGAGGAAAGCGATACCCAGTAACACATAATTTGTCTCCCGGTGACCTTTCGGATTAAAGTCGAAAGTTGTATCATGTGTGTAATAAACATCCTTTAAGGGGGTTAGACGTAATGCGATCTCTTGCGCTGAACCCATTTGGCTTTTAGCGAAATCGAAAGTCTTGTTGAAATGATCCAATACCTCCTCTTTATTTAGGGGATCGTCTAGCGTGACGTATATTTCGTTGGCATACATTTGCCAAGAACTTTTTAATAGATCCAGTTGGTCCATCGGGACGTAAATACGGTTTTGTACTGTAGTATTTCCCGGGAAATCCTTATAGACACCACCAATAGTAAGTATCGTGGTACTTACAGGTTGCCAGCCACTACTGCCGGACATCCGGATACGTTTACCGATAGCGGATTGTTTGTCGAACAGCCTTTTGGCGACACTCTCCGGAATGAGTACGGAGCCGGGAATGGATAGGCATCCGACGGAACCTTCTTTCATGTGGAAATCAAAGACATCTGAGATATTGGGTAGACAAAGCTGGAAGTTTTCCTTAAATACTTTCGCTTCTCCTTGATCGTCTACCTCGTCGATTTGGCAATACCGTTCTCCTCCGTAGAATGGATAACGGTAGGAGTAATCCGTGATATGAGCGGATGAGTTAACAAAAGCATCGCTAAACATTAGGCAATGGATGGCGTTATGCTCGAATTCTCCGTGATTTGCCTCTAGCCGGAAGGTTCTGCCCGATTTACTGTGCATGGCATCGTAATTCATCTCGTAATCCACCTGCATTACTATCAGGAGGAAGGCGGCGAAAGCGATTGTCAAGCCGAAGAGGTTTAACACGACGGCGGTCTTAAACCGCTTGAATAGATAAAGTAAGTTTCGAATCATTAGTTTCATTGTAACAGGTTTTAAATATATTCATTTTTTAGAAAAGAAGCAAATAATGTGCCATCGATGTAACGTTCTGCTAATCATAAGATAATAGAAAAATGCTTAGAAACGATTGTGTGTGCCTTCGCACGGTGCACGTTCGCTTTCGCACGTTATTTGATTTTAATTCGTAAGTTTGCGGATGTTTTACATATAGAAAGATAATTCGGAAATATCAGCATGGAAACTTCAAATAAACTCTGTTATTGGTTCCTTTTTTATAAAGACCAACTGTTGCTTCAGAAAGAGAATGATACGTATACCATCCCTTATGGCGAGAATCCCCCAGTTCCGGTTTCTCATACGCTGGAGGTTGATTACCGGGATGGACTTCCCGCGCGTACGGCAGAATTGGATACTCCGGTGGAGGGGAATGACCGTTACGTACATATGGGGTTGCGTGCCTCTTGGGATTATATCTCGAAAGCGTGTTACGAGAAGGCGGGTAAGGCTTTTCAATTGCTTTATTGGGATAGCCATAGCCGTTTCTGCCCGGTATGTGGTACTCCTACCGTACAGACTACGTCGATCATGAAGCAATGTCCTTCTTGCAAACATGAGATTTATCCGACAATCTCAGCAGCTATGATCGTCTTGATCCGTAAGGAGGATTCGATTCTTTTGGTACATGCCCGTAATTTCCGGGGAACTTTCCATGGATTAGTGGCCGGATTCTTAGAAGTTGGCGAGACCTTGGAAGAGTGTGTGCGCCGGGAGGTCCGTGAGGAAACGGGTTTAGAGGTCGATAATATCACTTATTTCGGAAACCAACCCTGGCCTTATCCGAGTGGCTTGATGGTTGGCTTTATTGCGGATTATGTAAGTGGGGAAATTAAGTTGCAGGATGAGGAACTAAGTTCCGGTGCCTTCTATACCAAAGATAACCTACCGGAGATCCCCCGTAAGTTGAGCTTGGCCCGTAAGCTAATCGATTGGTGGTTGGATCATCAATGAGGAGTCCTTTTTTGCGGCCTCTGCCTGTTGTCTTTCGAATTTCTTCCTTTTAGAGATGACATCCGGGGTAGGGAGGTTACCGTAGTTTTGCCAAGTTCCGTTGCGTTTTGCGTTGCGTTTATGGACATATGTTTTCCGGCTGGTCATCCTTCCTAGATCGAAGGTAGCTAGTGAGGTACGACCACTGGATGGAGTCTTTTTCAATTCATCTAAGATAGATTGATAGACAGGCAGTATCTTTTTATACGGTGGATTATGTCGCCAGAATACCGATGGCGGTAAATCCTTCAATGCTACTTTTCGGTGTGTCGTATCGTCTTGTTGGATATATTCTGAGAAATCTTTGGTGATAGGGATATTGCTGGGAGCGGCCAGTTGAGGTTTCCCCATCGGTTTTCCCGGTTCCGGGTTGAGGAAAGAACCGCTTTGGATTGCTTTTTGGAATTCAGGGTTCAATTTGATGGAATCTTTGCCTGCTAATACATCCTTTAGCCAGATCGAATCTTGCTCAGTCCATTGCGCATAGCCTAAGTGTATATTTATACAGACGAAAAATCCAATCAATAGTGGTCTCATGAATGCCTGAATTGTTAATTGTGTTCAAAGATAGTCTTCCTTCTTTCTCCTCGTTTTTTCTTTCGCTTAAATAGTCTTACCGTTTACTTAATCTTAACCCTCTTTGCGGACTATTAATTTAACAGTTCATCTGCGCACGATAATCGTTCGATTACGCACGCTTCTTCCATTGATTTAATACCTACCTTTGAGGCATCACAAACTAGTTCAGCGCTTATGAAAAAGGGAAAACTATTAATTATAGATGATAATGAGGACATCCTTTTTGCCCTTAACTTATTACTGGAGCCCTATATGGAACAAATAAGAGTGGCTACGCAACCGGAGCGCATCGATCATTTCATGCGGACTTTTATCCCGGATATTATCTTGTTGGATATGAACTTCAAACGGGATGCTATTAGTGGTCAGGAGGGTTTCTATTGGCTGGAGAAGATAAAGAAGATAGACCCGGACGTGGTGGTTCTTTTTATGACTGCCTATTCGGATACGGATAAGGCCGTGCGGGCGATTAAGGCAGGAGCTACCGACTTTATCCCGAAACCTTGGGAAAAGGAGAAATTACTCGCTACACTCTCTTCGGCATTGGAACTTCGGGAGAGTAGGGCGGAAGTGCGAAATTTAAAGAAACAAGTTGAGATTCTTAGTTCACCCGAGGATGCTGGCTTCGAGATCATCGGTGAAAGCGAACCGATGCAGGCTATTTTCGCTACGGTCGATAAATTAAAGAATACGGATGCCAATATATTAATCTTGGGGGAGAATGGAACCGGTAAAGATTTAGTTGCCCGCGCCTTATATCATCAATCTCCGCGTTCGGGGAATCTTTTCGTCGGGATCGATGTGGGCTCTATTCCGGAACAACTTTTCGAGAGTGAATTATTCGGCTATGAGAAAGGGGCTTTTACGGATGCCCGTAAGGAAAAGCCGGGACGAATGGAGGTAGCTTCCGGTGGCACCTTGTTCTTGGATGAGATCGGGAACTTAAGCCTTTCCATGCAAGCGAAACTGTTGACCGCTTTGGAAAAACGACAGATAACCCGCTTGGGAGCAACGCAACCCATACCGATTGATATCCGGTTGATCTGCGCAACGAACGTGAATATCCATCATCTTGTGGCAGAAGGTACTTTCCGGCAAGATCTTTTATATCGTATTAATACGATCGAGTTACATATTCCTCCCTTGAGGGAACGAGGAAATGACGTGATCTTATTGGCTGAACATTTCTTGTCGAAGTATGCCCATAAATATAAGAAAGACTTGAAGGGCATTAACAGGGATGGGAAGAATAAGCTACATAATTATGCTTGGCCCGGTAATGTACGTGAACTGCAACATGCGATTGAACGGGCGGTTATCTTGTCTGAAAGTAATTGGCTAAGGCCGGAAGACTTTATTCTGCGTTCTGTCCCGCTTAGGGATAAGGAACCATCCGATGAGTTAAATTTGACGGTATTGGAGAAAGAAGCGATCGAACGTGCCTTACGTCGTGCCGAGGGGAATATCACTCGTGCCGCCGAGCTTCTAGGGATTACCCGCTTTACCTTGTATCGTAAATTGGAGAAATTTGGCTTATGATACGTTACTTGTTGTTCGCTCGTATTTTGGGGATCGTGGTCTTGTCTTTTACTGCCTCATTCTTAATACTGAAAGGGTTTTTGTTTATTCCCGTGCTGTTCGGATTTTGTATTCTTGCGCTTTCGGTTTTCTTATATAAGGATCAGCAAAAGACTGTTAAGCGGGTGGAATACCTGATAGAGAGTATTCATTACGGGGATCTGAGCCTGTTTTATCCTTCCGATTCAATGACGGAAGACGAAAAGGCTTTGGCCTCTTCTATGAACGCTGCCTTGGAGGCTTTGCGGAGTCGATTGTATAGTTCGGTGGTCGCTGAGGCGGAAACCGAGGCATGGCAGAAACTTATCCGGGTATTGACGCATGAGATCATGAACTCGATCGCTCCGGTAATCTCTTTATCAGAGACGGTAGCCGAGCGTGCGACGATAAATGGCATGAATGAGAGAGACTACGCTATCATGGTACAAGCCATGCAAACGATCCACCGGAGAAGTAAGGGGCTATTGGATTTTGTCGAGAATTATCGGCAATTAACCCGTCTGCCTTTACCTACTTTACGAAACTTCTCGGTTTCGGCTCTCTTTGACGATATCCGGCTTCTATTTCCGGAGAAGTCCGACATCCTCTTCTTTCGTGTAAAACCGGAAGATTTAAATTTATATGCGGATCGGATCATGGTGGAACAAGTATTAATTAATCTATTGAAAAATGCGATAGAGGCTTGTGAAGAGTCCTTATCTCCTCAAATAGTCGTGGAGGCTGTCCAAAAAGCCGGCATGGTTATTATTTCGGTGATTGATAATGGTAGCGGAATTGTTCCCGAGGCGATCGACAAGGTCTTCGTACCTTTCTTCACGACTAAATCTAAAGGTTCCGGTATCGGATTAAGTCTTTGCCGGCAGATCATGAACCGTCATGGAGGAAGTATTAGTCTCGACTCTCAAGTAGAGAAGGGTTCCTCTTTCGTCTTGCATTTTCCGATTGTTACCAAACGGATTCTATAAATAAGTATTAATACATGCGATTAGCTTATCCGGCTTGATCGGTTTAGCGATGTAAGAGGAGAATCCACTTTGTTTTACCCGTTCCTCATCCTCCGCGAAAGCGAAAGCCGTTACGGCGATGATAGGGATGGACTGGTTCTTTTCCCGAATTACCCGTGTAGCCTCATAGCCGTCTACGATCGGCATTTTTAGGTCCATTAGGATTAAGTCCGGTTGATATTTATTGAATAAATCGATCGCTTGTTCTCCGTTCCATGCGTGTATAAGGTTATAATCTTTCAACATGGCTTGGAATAAAGTATAGTTGCTTTCGTTATCTTCCGCTATTAATAGGGTTGCCGATTTGGATGACTGGCTCTTCTGTACATTCTCGATCTTTGGTTTCTCATGCGGGACTTCCTGCATCTCCAGTATCGAATAGGGCAACGTAAACCAGAATGTAGAACCTTCCCCTAGCTCAGATTCCACCCCTATATCTCCACCCAGACGCTTGATAATCATCTGGCAAATCGATAATCCTAGCCCCGTTCCTTGCACAAAGCTATTTAACTTAACGAAACGGGTGAAAACTTGACCGATCTTATCCTTGGCGATACCGCATCCTGTATCTTTTACATAGAAATACAACTCATCATCTCTATGGCGGTAGCCAAACAGGATGCTACCTTGAGTCGTGAACTTGATGGCATTGTTGATAAAGTTCGTAATGACTTGGGAGACTCGGTTACGGTCGGTGCGTAAGATACAATTCGAGATCTTCTCAACAAAGCATACCTGCACACCATCTTGCGCCTTCAAACGGGAAGACTGCTCGATATCGGAGAATAGTTGATTGACATCTACGTCTGAATCCACGAATTCTAGCGTACCCGCCTCTATCTTGGCCAGATCGAGAATATCATTGATCAATTGCAATAGCAGGTCGTTGTTGCTATTAATGATATTGATATATTCCTCTTTATCCTCCATATTCTCGGTTACGGCCAATAATCCGGAGAAACCGACGATTGCGTTCAATGGCGTTCGAATCTCATGACTCATATTCGCCAAGAACGCGGATTTCAAACGATCGGACTCTTCCGCTTTCTCTTTCGCTTTCCTCAGTTCGTTCTCCGCCTGTTTTTGTTTTGTCACGTCTTCTTTCTTGAAAATAACCCCGATAAGGTTGTCGTGCTCGTCTAATACAGGGTTCGCCAAAATATGAAGATACTTTCCATCGCCGAACTCATTCGTGATATCGACCTGCTTTTTGGTTTCCATGGCCTTTGCGACCGTGCAACGGGTACAATAAGGCTTTACTCCGTTCTTGACCAAGAAGCAATTAGCCGGACCGAATTCAGGGATACAGTCATGGAACTCTACCTCATTTCTCCATTTTACGGTATAATCCGGCTTGATGAAATAGATGGAAGCTTGGATATTATTCATGATTAGTATATTATCCTTCTGTAGATCCAATAACTTATCTTTCAGTTTATTGGTCCGGATAAAGAAGATTAATATCATAATCAGGAAAATAAACAATACGGTGATTACGCTTAGCAAGATCTCGAACCTGTATTTGGAGAATAGGCTCGGGTCCTCGTTGATAATAGTAGCGTCGTGGGGCAATGACAATCTGCTGATATCAAAAGCCTTGATCTTTGAAGCGTCGAACATATATCCATTGGGAATGATTTGTGGATGGATATCTTTAGGGGCGATTTTCTTCTCCAATATACTTAAAGCCTCTTTCGCCAAATCGGAACCTATAGGCCTGTATTTGGGACTGAAACCTCCGATGGCCCAGTGCCCTATGCCGACGGATGCCAATGTGAATGTCGGGATTCTGGGATTGGCGGTCATCATGGTATACGTGGCATTTCCAACATAATACCCGTCGTTCACGTCTACACGCCATGTACCAATCAATATCACGGTCTGATCCGGCAGGTTCTTGATTTGCTCAACAATGGTGTAGATATTATTCTTTCTTCCATCCAGTAATATCAAGTTCAGATCCTTGATATTTTCCATTTCCTTTTTTACCAAGGTCTGCATAGCTAAACCACCGTAGGTATTATCGGTGATTAATGCTATATTTTGAGTTTGGGGATATAGCTTACGTATTAACCGGATATTTTCTTTTACGTCATAAGAATACAAGAACCCGCCAAGGTGTAAACCTTTATCTACGTACTCTTGGATATCGATGTATTTCGGTTCCCATTCAGCGACATTTAAATCCGAGTCGGGTAATAAGATCGCATTCTTACTGATCATACCGCATAAAACCGGTATATTAGGCTTGTATTCTTGGGAGATATAAGAAGCCCATGCCTCTTGACCTAAGATAATGATAAGCTGAGGGGTGTTATTTTCCTTATATTTATCCAATATACCTCTCATCTTACCGTCCCATAAGGGGGCTTCCGGGAGGCTCTTACAGTTCATGTTCTCGATAACCACCGGCGAGATACCACCTCCCCGCTTATATTCCTCCATAAACTCGGAAATATTGGCGGTCGTATTACGTGTATCGGGATTGTAGGAGCTAATGATTAAAATAGGGCCTGCATTATCTGTAGCGTATAAGTGGAAAGAAAAGACCAGACTTAACACGATAAAGAGTACGAATCGTATGTAGTATTTTAATAATGTCATTCTTTACCTACCTATTCATGTGCTTATTTGCGATTAAAGTACTATTTTTTGTTCATACAGTCCACAAAAATAGAAAAGATTTATGATTAATTGCTGAAATTCAAAATAAAAAGAATCTATTACGCCTAAAATCTATAACTCGATCATCACTCCGATACTTGGGAGAAGCGTTCCTGTAAGACGTTCTATCGGTCTTAATTCGTACCGTTGTTCATATACGGGAGCTTCCGGGTTGATAATTTTACCCGTTTTGATATATACGTCTTGCTCTTTGTATTTGGAATTCAATATGTTTTGGATGTCGATATAGGCTCCAAGCATGATCTTTTTGAAGTAAAATGTTTTATCGATACGGATATCTAACTGCGTGAATGGCTTGAGCCGTTCGCTGTTAAACCGGCTGTAATCATAGTATAGCCCGTTATTAGCGTCCCAAGCTTCTACATAACTACTCTTTTCTACATCGTAAGGCGTATAGGGAGCGCCTCCTACTACCCGGAACTTGGCGCCTACGTCCCAGTTCTTGGGTAAAGAATAAGTCCCGCTAAACGTGAACAGATGCTTATTGTCCCAAGCCGAGGGAAGATAAGTGTCCATATTTCTCCCATCCTTGAATTCGCTTCTTACCAAAGTGTAGGATGCGATGAAAGTAAGCCCTTTATAATTATACCAACGTCCCATGATCTCAAGCCCATAAGCTCGCCCTGTAGCGGTAGACGATACGGCCTCATTTCCCAAGACACCATAGTCTGTACCTTTCGACGCGAGTGGGATACTGTCGAGTATGGACATCGGATAACGATCATAATGTTTATAGAATCCTTCGGCCGTGAATTTCAAGTATGAGGTAGGACGGTATTCCAAGCCTAATCCGGCTTGGTCGCTTCGGATATAGCTTAAATGATTTGTCCGGTTTACATAATTACCTTCATTATCCTTGAATCCCAATGTCGTATAAGGAGGAAGCTCGTAGTAGCGTCCGATATTCGCGTTTATATAAAGCGGATCGGACAAGCGGTAGGATAAGGATAGGCGAGGAGATAACTGATCTAACAAATTATTCATATCCGAGGAATAATTGTTTGCGTCCGCACGAACACCTAAAGAGGCGGTAAACCGCTCGTTATAACTCTCATAAATAGCCGTGGCATAGATACCCCACTTCCATATGCCAAGGTCTGTTTGATATACGATGGTACGGGGGATAGAGGTAAATTGCTTTTGATAGGTGTCATTCGTGTATTGGGCGTATTCGATGTTTCCTCCGACATTCAATTGAATGAATGGTAAGCGGAACGTGTTTTCCGTTCGGAACTTATTCTCGATCTCATCCGAACGGTAATTTAAGGAGAGATTCTCTTCCTTGCTTTCGTCATTGTCTTTGTATTTAATATTCTTATTGTTGGTCTGGCTACGGCTGATAATGACCGAGTAGAGATTTTTACCGGCGTAGTGTTTATAAACCGCTCCAAGGGTATACGTTTTTTGTTTTACGACCGGCAAGTAAGAGAGGATATATTGGTTTTTCTCGCTCATGTCTTCCATTCCTGTATTCAGCTTCATATCATCGATCGCCCCTAATCCGAGAACTGTAAGCTCATTCTTGGGGTTGAAGGAGTGCTTAATCTTGAATTGGGCATCCGTGAAAGTAGGTAAGAACGGCAAGCCGATCATATCGAAAAGGAATTGAAGGTAAGAGCGACGAACAGACACTTGGTAAGTGGTCTTTTTTCCTAGCGGTCCATTAGCGGACACACCGATATCTGAGGCTCCTAGGACTCCTCGCAATGAGAATTTCTCCTTATTTCCATCTTGTAGTTTAAAATCCAATACCGAACTTAAAGCGTTTCCCTTGGATGCGGGGAATGCGGCCGAATAAAAGTTGACCTCCCGGATAAAATCGGGATTGATAATACCGACCGGACCTCCGGAGGCTCCTTGGGTAGAGAAATGGTTGATATTCGGTATCTCTACGCCATCCAAAAAGAAACGGTTTTCCGAGGGACCTCCTCCTCTTACCATCAAGTCGTTACGAAACGCTGCCGTAGACGCTACTCCCGGAAAGGTTTGTACTACCCGGGAGATATCCCGGTTTCCTCCCGCGCTTTTCTCTATCTCCTTGAAACCGATTACACGGAGTCCTAGCGGACTTTCGGCGGTTTTACGGAACGGAGAGGCTACTACGCTAACCTCTTGCAGATTCTGGCTGGCTTCCTCTAGCTCGATCGGGAAGAATATATCTTTATTCGCTAGTCTGAATTCGGCGGTAACGAATGGCTTATATCCCAGAAAGGAGGATTGGAGACGATAGCTTCCGGGTGATATGCCGGATATCTCGAATAATCCGGTGGAATCGGTGACCGCCCCTTGCGTCGTGTTCCATACCACTACGTTAGCGAAAGGTATCGGCTGTCCGCTCGATGCGTCTTTTACAACTCCCTTGATAGAGAAGGAGCGCTGTTGACCGATAGCGGCTTGTATGGTACATAATAAGAATAGTAAGAAGTAAAGATGGCGTCTATCCATATCTTATATCATATTTATAGCGGTAAAGATAAGTATTATTCTGATTCGTATGTATTATCTTTGCATACATATGGAGAAAGAATTACAGATAACGGCGGATGGAAGCCATACGCTATATATTCCGGCGATGGATGAACATTATCATTCCGTGAACGGGGCCCTGCAGGAATCAAGACATATATTTATAGAGGCGGGATTGCATGCGCTTGAAAAAGACTTTATCCGAATCGTGGAGATTGGCTTCGGTACAGGGCTGAACGCCTTCTTGACATTGAAGGATGTCGAGCTATCTCAAGCACATCATATTGATTATCATACAGTGGAGTTATACCCGCTTCCTTTAGATACGATTCGTGCCTTGAATTATGGGGAGCTGATCTGGCCGGAGAGAAAAGAGTTATTCTTAGCCTTGCATGAGGCGGAGTGGAATACTCCCGTTTCAATCTCAGAGCGCTTTACACTTCATAAAATAGAAGGAAATAGTAACGCCTGTGAACTACCGGATGATATCGATTTGATCTATTTCGACGCATTTGCGCCCGAGAAACAACCGGAGATGTGGAATCAGGAAATCTATAATCGTTTGTATGCTCATACCGCACCGGGCGGAGTGATCGTAACCTATTGCGCAAAAGGAGAGGTACGCAGAGGTATGCAAGCGGCTGGTTTTGAGATGAGCCGTCTTCCCGGTCCTCCGGGCAAGCGACATATACTTAGGGGTAAAAATTGAGAATTGAAAGTTACAGAGCGTATTCCTCGGTATTTTCAATTCTCAATTCTCAACTTTCAATTATTTAAGCATTGCCTCGATCTTTTCTACGAACTTATCCTTAGCCGTAGCGCCTACTACTTTATCAACCATCTTACCGTCTTTGAAGAAAAGAACGGTAGGGATGTTGCGGATACCGAATTGTCCGACTACATCGTCATTCTCGTCAACGTTCATTTTACCGATCGTCACACGACCTTCGTATTCGGTTGCCAACTCATCAATGATAGGAGATACCATGCGGCAAGGGCCACACCACTCTGCCCAAAAGTCAAGAACCATGGGCTTTCCGGAGTTAACCAACTCCTCGAAATTAGCGTCTGTAATTTGTAGTGCCATTTTGAATTACGTATTATTTAATTATGAATTATAATCTAATGATTGTTATGACGCCAAAAGTACAAATTCTTTCAGCGTCGTACAACTTTAACCATTAATTTTAAAATCGATATTCTCGTTCTCCTGTAAAAAGTCTACCAGCTCACGGGTCACGTTTAAGCGGATATTTGGGGAGAAGAGATTTAGGGAAATATTATGTTCCCCATCGACAACCTTAAAATATAACAGGCTATGGCCCGGATTGTTCTTGATCAATACCGAAAGCTCATTGATTGTCGGCTCGTCCAAATCATGGATCGGGACCGTGATACTGATTTTCTCGATCAGCTTGTCTTTCTCGTCTTGCAAAAGGTTGACGGTACCAATCTTGAAGTCCAGTTTATTGGGGTCCCAGCGGCTAGGCTCTACACGGGCTGTGATCAAGAGATACATCCCTATTTTACCATACTTGCTGTATTCGATATAATCCTGTCCGAAAAGCGGGATCTCGCCACTACCCGTGAAATCCTCGATCTTCAAGATACCGTAAGGCTTTCCGTTCTTGGTCATTCCTTCCCGGAAACCGGTGACGATACCACCTAATAAAACCTCCCGGCCTTGTAAGGTTTCCCGCTCGTTAAGTTCTACCATGCCGGTATTACATACATACTTTAATATGATACGGTATTCATCCAACGGGTGGGCGGATAGGTAAATACCGACCAACTCCTTCTCTTTATTCAGGCGTTCGAGATCGCTCCAACGCTCGCATTGCGGGATCTCCGGTTTAGCGATGGCGATCAAGGCGTCTCCACCGAATAAAGAGTTGACTGCCGTGCTCTTATCCATCTGGTATTTGTTACCATAGCGAACCAAGGTATCCAAGAACAATTCTCCTTTTCCACTGTCGGTGAAGAACTGCTCACGCTGGATACCGAAGTTATCGAACGCTCCGGCCAAAGCCATGGACTCTATGTTTTTCTTATTGCAAGCGGTCAAGTTCACCCGTTCTACGAAATCGAAGATACTCTTGTACGGGCCGTTCTTCTTGCGTTCCTCTATGATATTTTGTACGGCTGACTCACCTACGCCTTTCACGGCACCTAGCCCGAAGCGGATGTTCTTGTTCTTATCTACGCTGAACTTCAAGATAGACTCGTTCACGTCCGGTCCCAATACTTGAATACCCATCGCTTTACATTCATCCATGAACTTCGTGATATCCGTGATATTGGATAAGCTTCGGCTCAAGACGGCGGCCATATACTCGGACGGGAAGTTCGCTTTCAAGTAAGCGGTCTGATAAGCCACCCATGAGTAACAAGTAGCGTGACTCTTATTGAATGCGTATGAGGCGAACTTCTCCCAGTCGGACCAGATCTTATTTAAAGTTTCCTCTTTATAGCCGTTGGCTTGACCACCAGCCATAAATTTAGACTTCAAGTGGTTCATCTTCTCGATCAACTTCTTACCCATCGCCTTACGTAAGGCATCACTCTCACCACGCGTGAAGTTAGCGAGCAAACGGGATAGAAGCATGACCTGCTCCTGATAGACCGTAATACCGTACGTATCTTTTAGGTAGCGTTCCATGACGGGAATATCGTACTTGATCTCCTCCTTACCCTGTTTACGGGCGATAAAAGAAGGGATGTAATCCATTGGGCCCGGGCGATACAGGGCGTTCATGGCGATCAAGTCCTCGAATTTAGAAGGTTGCAACTCCTTCAAATACTTTTGCATACCGGCGGACTCGAACTGGAATGTACCGGTTGTCTTTCCGTCGCAATACAATTTATAAGTCTTGGGGTCCTCCAGACTGATATGATCGATATCCAGATCATGTCCGGTAGTCAGTTTCACGTTCTCGATTGCTTCCTTGATGATGGACAAGGTCTTCAAGCCCAAGAAGTCCATCTTGATCAATCCGGTTTCCTCGATCACGGAACCCTCGTATTGGGTAACCAGCATCTCCTCGCCGGTATCCTTGTCTTTCGCCGTACTGACAGGTACGACATCCGATATATCATAACGTCCGATAATGACACCGCAGGCGTGTACACCCGTGTTACGGACGTTGCCTTCCAGCATCTGGGCGTATTTCAAGGTATCCCGTGCCAGCGGATCATTTCCGTTAGCCGCCTCTTTTAGTTCCGGCACATACTTGATGGCGTCACCCAATTTGAACTTCTTCATGTCGGGGATCTTATCCGGAACCAATTTGGCTAACCGGTTCGATTCGGATAACGGTAATTTCTGTACCCGGGCGACATCCTTGATAGCGGACTTGGTAGCCATTGTACCATAAGTAATGATATGAGCCACACGCTCGGCACCGTATTTCTCCGTTACCCAGCGTAAGACCTCGCCACGGCCATCATCATCGAAGTCGGTATCGATATCGGGGAGGGAGATACGGTCCGGATTCAAGAAACGCTCGAACAGGAGGTCATATTTGATCGGGTCGATCTTGGTGATCCCTAAGCAATAAGCTACGGCAGATCCGGCGGCCGAACCACGTCCCGGTCCTACGGATACACCGAGTTCCTCACGAGCGGCACGGATGAAATCTTGTACGATCAAGAAGTAGCCGGGGAAACCCATGGTCTTCATGATATGTAACTCGAAGTTCAGACGCTCCTTTACTTCATCGTTCAAGGGGTCTCCGTAAAGCTCCTTGGCTCCGTCGTATGTCAATTTCGCCAAATAGTCGGCTTCCAGCTTGATGCGGTATAGTTTGTCGTATCCACCTAATTTCTTGATTTTGGAGTGCGCCTCTTCCTCGCTTAATACGACATTACCGTTCTCGTCTCGGGTGAATTCCTCAAATAAATCATGCTCTGTCAATTTCTGACGGTAGGACTCCTCGGTGCCGAACTCCTCGGGAATGGCGAAAGTCGGCATGATAGGACCGCTGTCGATGGAGTAGAATTCTATTTTGTCGGCTATCTCGAGGGTATTACTCAAAGCTTCGGGGATATCGGCGAAGATGGTGTTCATCTCGGCGGTTGTCTTCATCCATTCTTGCTTGGAGTAGCGCATACGCTTGGGGTCGTCCAAGTCTTTGCCGGTACTAAGGCAGATCAGGCGGTCGTGGGCCTCAGCGTCGTCGGCATTGACGAAATGGACGTCGTTGGTGGCGATTAGCTTGATATTATGTTTGTGAGCAAGTTCGATCAGTACCTTGTTCACCTCTTGTTGATGCGGGAAAATCGTGCAATCGGCGTTGGGGTCGTGTGTCTCGTGCCGTTGCATCTCAAGGTAATAGTCTTCTCCGAATAAGTTTTTGAACCATTTGATAGACTCCTCGGCCTTATCGATTCGTCCGTGCATGATATGCTGCGGGATCTCTCCACCTAAACAGGCGGAGCAGATGATCAGATCCTCGTGGTATTTCTCCAACAACTCTTTGTCGATACGCGGACGTCCGTAGAATCCTTCCGTCCATGAGAGGGATACCATCTTGATCAGGTTCTTGTATCCGTTCTTATTTTTGGCCAGAACGATCAAGTGCCAGCCGCTACGGTCGTCTTGCGAGGCCAGCTTGCTATGCCTTCCGTTGCGAGCGCAATAACATTCGCACCCGATGATCGGCTTGAAGATGGAAGCTTTCGCTTCGGCGATTTGTTTTTGTAGTTCCGTTATCCTTTGTTGTTCCTCATCGGTTGGAGCATCCTTGGCCAGCAGCGGTTTTAGTTCTTTCTCGGAGTCCTTGATGATCCCGAGAGGTTTACTGTTCTTTTTGCTAACCTTATTGAAAAACTCCTTGATACCGAACATAACGCCATGGTCTGTTACGGCGATCGCACGCATTCCGTCTTTGTACGCTTTGTCGATCAATGCGTCGATGGATGCCTGTCCGTCCAGCAAGGAATACTGGGTATGTACGTGTAAATGAATAAACGGTTCCATATATATTAATGTATAGTCTGGTGCATATTGAAATGAGTGCATAAAGGTAGAAAATATTTTTAGTACGAGAGAGGTTGTTTTGCTTTTAAAAAAACACGTACGTCTTTTTCCGGAAACACGTACATGTTTTTGGAAAAAGACGTACGTGTTTTCTGAAGGATATAATGAGGTTATAATATGTGTGATTCTATAGAATCTATATGTTATATAAATAGATGTTGTATTGATATTTTGCTTGATATAAGCCGTATATCGTGACAGGAGGTTTTCGTGAGGTGCTCGAACTAGCGGATGGAAGATAGTTATGAATGGCGTTTTTCTGTGTGAAAAGCGAATTTCAGGGAGTTCTGTTTACAAAGTGTCATTTTGCTAGAGCAAGGGAGACTAATCTATCGTAAAAGGTGATCTTATTTTTGATTAATGTTGCAAGGATAAGATGTATCATGTTGTGCCATTCGTTAAAGCTTAAATGGCAAAGTCGTGCTTTTTATACCGCTTTCTTATAGGTTTCAGTAGGATAAATGTAGATGTTATTGAAAAATGTATATCTTTGCTTACTATTAGAAGGAAAAGCAAATGAGGAAGTTTATGAGAAAGATCGGATTGTTGTTGATTGCCGTGATGATGATTTTACCGGCGATGGCTCAGGTTTCTTTCGGCGTACGTGCCGGAGGCGCTTATTCTTCGTTGATCCAGAAAGTGGAGGATACGTATGAGGCGGGAGCCCGTTTCGGTTTCAGCATAGCGGGTTTGGCGGATATTCCTTTGAGCAAGAATAAAAAATGGTCGCTTCGTCCTGAGGTGGCGTTCGTGAACCAAGGTGGCGCTTATTATTCGAATCAGGATATACATGGGATGGCGCTTCATAATAAATGTTGGTATTACTCTTTGCAGATTCCCGTGAATGTGGCTTATACATTTACCTTCACGGACGTTCATCTGTCCGTATTCGTTGGTCCTACCTTTGATTGGTCCTTGTTTGGCAAGATGAAGAGCCGGGAGACCAATCCGGATCTCCATTTCGGCGTGTCCGATGAGAAGGACTTGAAACCTTGCGACTTTGGCATGAATGTCGGCCTATCGGTAGAATATAGTAACTTTTTCTTCTCCGTAAGCTCCCTATGCGGCATGATAGACCGCCGGGCCTTGAAGCGTGACGGCGAGACTTCCGTTTACCAGAATAACGTGACGCTCTCGTTGGGATATTACTTCCGGAAATAGGATATGACTTATAATGATAAAAAAATAGAGTTTGCCGTTTTTTGTATCGAGGAGGTCGCTAAGCGGTTGAATGAACTTCCAGAGAATGTTTATCGTAAGCTCGAATGTTCTGGCTTAATGGATGATTTCATTATAGGTTGTTATGACGCTTTACATACGGAAAGCCGGGAGCATATTGTAGATGATATCATAGAGGCTCTTAGGAATCGGGAGAAAGGAGGGGCTTCATGCTAAAAGTATACCATGGCTCTACGTTGTGCGTGAGTAACCCTTTAGCGGGTGCTTGTCGGGATAATCTTGATTTTGGAAAAGGCTTTTACGTGACTGACTTAAAAGAGCAAGCGGAGACATGGGCTAAACGGGTCGCTATGGTAAAGAATTGCGAGGAGGCTTATTTGAACGTCTATAATCTGGATATTGAAACGATAAGGTTGGAATATCGTGTGCTGAGTTTTAGCTCATACGATAATGATTGGTTAGATTTCGTGATATCTAGCAGAAGAGGTGAGTGTCCGTGGAAAGGATACGACATGGTGGAAGGTGGTGTCGCTAACGATCGGGTATTTAATACGATTGAGCTTTATTATACAGGACTGATCCCGAAAGAAGAGGCGCTTAGACGTCTTCGTTTTGAAAAGCCCAATAACCAATTATGTCTGATCAATCAATCATTATTGGATAGCTGCTTGTTTTTTGTGGAAGCCATTCTATTAATAAAGGAGGGAGAGCTTTATGTCCCAAGCAAATGAAATATTACTCCAGATGAAATATGCCCGTATTATAAACGGTCTGGCTGAGCGGCTGCATATTGATAACCGTAAAGCGTTGCGTCTTTTCTATGAATCGAATACTTATGTCTATTTGCGGAAAAAAGTGGGAGACTTGCATTGTATGAGCGATGCTTACTTGATTGATGAGCTCATGATTGAATATACGAACAAGCAAGGATCTTAATAACTTGAAAAATAGTAGGATTTGTTTGGAAGTTCGGATAAAAGCCGTACCTTTGCAAGCCGATTATTATCAAATTGTACTAAGAGTTTAGTTCTTAGCACGTTGTTGCATCATGTGTCCGTTGTGACAATGTTGGTAAGGCTAGTTTTTTGAGTTATTAATTAATTTAATTTTTAAGCAGTGGATACTTTAAGTTTTAAGACCATTTCTGCAAACAAGGCAACTGTAAACAAAGAGTGGGTCATTGTTGATGCTGAAGGCCAGACGTTAGGTCGCCTTTGCGCTAAAGTAGCGAAGCTTTTGCGCGGTAAGTACAAACCCAATTTCACTCCGCACGTTGACTGTGGTGATAATGTAATCATCATCAATGCAGACAAAGTCGTTCTGACTGGTAACAAGTGGAACGATCGTATTTATTTGAGATATACCGGATATCCCGGTGGACAGATCGAGTATACTCCGGCTGATCTTTTGAAGAAAGGTGGCGACCGTCTGTTCCGTAAAGTAGTAAAAGGTATGTTGCCTAAGAACCGTCTGGGTGCAAAGTTGTTGAACAACATGTACGTTTATGAGGGAACTGAGCACAAGCACGAGGCTCAACAACCTAAGTTAATCGATATAAACTCATATAAATAATCACGATGGAAGTAGTAAATGCAATAGGAAGACGTAAAGCGGCAGTCGCTCGCGTATTCGTTAGCGAAGGTACGGGAAAGATCACGATCAACAAACGTGAGCTGGAAAAATACTTTCCTTCTTCAATCCTTCAGTTTATCGTAAAGCAGCCGTTAGCAAAGTTGAACGTCGCTGAGCAATATGATATTAAGATCAACCTTGACGGTGGTGGTTTCAAAGGTCAGTCTGAGGCTGCCCGTTTGGCTATCTCTCGTGCGTTGATAAAGATTAATCCGGAAGATAAGGCTGTCTTGAGAGCGGAAGGATTCGTAACTCGCGATCCTCGTGCTGTTGAGCGTAAGAAACCGGGTCGTCCGAAAGCTCGTAAGAGATTCCAGTTCAGTAAACGTTAATGTTATTTGTGAGTCCCTTACAAGTAAAGCGAAGCGTTTAGTATCTAAATTATCGGGATTCTTTTTACATGTGGACATGCGGAAAGACTACCTGATGGTTGAAATTAAACAAAGAAAGTAAACGATTTAAGAAAAAAACAATGTCAAGAGTAAATTTTGATCAATTATTAGAGGCTGGTGTACACTTCGGACACTTAAAAAGAAAGTGGAATCCCGCTATGGCTCCTTATATCTTCATGGAGCGCAATGGTATTCATATCATTGACCTTTATAAAACAGTTGCTAAAGTAGACGAAGCCGCTGAAGTTATGAAGAACTTGGCTAAACAAGGCAAGAAAGTTCTTTTCGTGGCTACCAAAAAACAAGCTAAACAAGTTGTCGCTGATAAGGCTGCTTCCGTAGGTATGCCTTACGTTATCGAGCGCTGGCCGGGTGGTATGTTGACCAACTTCCCGACGATCCGTAAAGCTATCAAGAAGATGGCTACTATCGATAAGATGACAAAAGATGGTACATTTGATAATCTTTCTAAGAGAGAAAAACTTCAAATCACTCGTCAACGCGCTAAGTTGGAGAAGACTTTAGGTTCTATCGTAGACCTTACTCGTCTTCCGTCAGCGTTGTTCGTTGTAGACGTGATGAAAGAGCATATCGCTGTTCGTGAGGCTAACCGTTTGGGTATCCCTGTATTCGGTATGGTTGATACGAACTCTAATCCGAACAATATCGACTACGTTATTCCGGCTAACGATGACGCTACAAAGTCTGTAGAGGTTATCTTGGGCGCTATCTGTGAGGCTATGAACGAAGGCTTGCAAGAGCGTAAGGCTGAGAAAATTGACGCAGAGGCTGCTGAGGAAGCTCCGAAAAGAGAGCGTAAGGCAAAAGCCGCTGTTAAGAAAGAACGTACGAAGAAAGAAGACGACGATGCGTTGAACGCTAACGTTGCCGGTAAGTTCGCGAAAGACGAAGAATAATTCGATTGACAATTGACGTTGACAATTGACAATTAGAATACAAATACAATGGGCAGTTGGCTTTTGACAGGATTTGTCAATTGGCAACTGTCCATTGTCAATTTTTGAAAGTATAAACATTTTAAAGATAAAGGAAATAAGATTATGGCTGTAACAATGGCTGATATTACCAAGCTGCGCAAAATGAGTGGAGCTGGTATGATGGACTGTAAGAAGGCTTTGACAGAGTCTGACGGTGACATCGAGAAAGCAATGGAAATTATCCGTAAAAAAGGACAGGCTATCGCCGCTAAACGTTCTGATCGTGAGGCTGCCGAGGGTTGTGTGTTGGCTAAGAAGGATGGCGAGTTCGCCGCTATCATCGCTTTGAAGTGCGAAACAGACTTCGTGGCTAAGAATGAGGACTTCGTAGCTTTGACTCAGGCTATCTTGGACGCTGCCGTGGCTAACAAATGCCGTACTTTGGACGAGGTGAAAGCTTTGCCTATGGGCAAGGGTACTATCCAAGAAGCTGTTACGGATCGTAGCGGTATCACTGGCGAGAAAATGGAGTTGGATGGCTACTGCGTAGTTGAAGGTGCTTACACTACTGTATACAACCATATGGGTAAGAACCAACTTTGTACGATCGCCGCTTTCAACAAGGAGTCTGAGGAAGCCGCTCACAATATCGTTATGCAGATCGCCGCTATGAACCCGATCGCTATCGATGAGGCTGGTGTTCCTGAGTCTGTAAAAGAGAAAGAGATCCAGGTTGCTATCGAGAAGACGAAGGCTGAGCAGGTACAGAAGGCTGTAGAGGCTGCATTGAAGAAGGCTGGTATTAATCCTTCGCATGTAGATAGCGAGGCTCACATGGAAAGTAACATGGATAAGGGCTGGATCACGGCAGAGGATGTAGCTAAGGCTAAAGAAATCATCGCTACTGTTTCCGCTGAGAAGGCGGCTAACTTACCTCAACAGATGATCGAGAATATCGCTAAGGGTCGTCTGGGCAAGTTCTTGAAAGAGGTTTGCTTGTTGAACCAAGAAGACATTATGGATGGCAAGAAGACTGTAAGAGAGACAATGAAGGAGATCGATCCTGAGTTACAAATCTTGGCGTTCAAACGTTTCACTTTGCGTGCTGAATAATTGCGGTAACGTATTTGATATAAAGAAAAAGGCGGTACAACCCAATGTATCGCCTTTTTTATAAAGTATAGCTTACTTGCCCATAGAAGATATACTTACTTGTCCAATGCAGTATATCTTACTTTGCCAAGTAAGTATATCTGTTTAATTTTTTCTTATTTCAATGCGGCCAACGCATCCTTAATACGTTTGATCGCCTCCACGATATTCTCATCGCTGGTAGCGTAACTCATGCGGATACACTCAGGTGCCCCGAACGAGGTACCACCTACGCAAGCTACGTGCGCTACTTCTAAGAGATACATAGCTAAGTCATCAGCGTTGTTGATTACACAGGTTCCATCTGTCTTGCCGTAATAATAACTACATTTGGGGAATAAGTAGAAGGCGCCTTCCGGTTTATTCACCTCGAAGCCCGGAACTTCTTTCGCTAAATTAACGATTAAGTCACGACGACGTTCGAAAGCCTTACGCATTTCCTCAACGGGTTCTTGTGAGCCTGTATAAGCCGCTTCCGCCGCTTTTTGAGATACGGAGCAAGGGCCAGAGGTATATTGTCCTTGTAATTTATTAACCGCTTTCACGATCCATTCCGGTCCGGCGATGAAACCGATACGCCAGCCAGTCATCGCATACGCTTTGGAAACGCCGTTTACGATAACCGTACGGTCTTTCATTCCTTCGATAGAAGCGATGCTGTTGTGTTTACCAATATAGTTAATATGTTCGTAGATCTCATCCGCTATAACGATGATATCCGGATGTTTTTTCAATACTTCCGCTAAACCTGCCAATTCCTCGGCGCTGTAAACAGAACCCGTCGGGTTGGAGGGAGAGCAAAGGATTAACGCTTTTGTCTTAGGTGTAATAGCGGCTTCCAGCTGAGCTGGAGTGATCTTGAAATCTTGCTCGATACCAGCCGGAACGATAACGGGGGTTCCTTCCGCTAACTTCACCATCTCCGGATAGCTTACCCAGAAAGGGGCAGGGATGATAACCTCGTCCCCCGGATTTACCAATACCATGACCGTGTTACAAACGGATTGTTTGGCACCGTTTGCGCAAGAGATCTGGCCTGCTGTATATTCCAGTCCATTCTCGTTCTTCAATTTGGCAACGATAGCATTACGTAATGCCGGATAACCCGCTACGGGAGAATAACGTGAGAAATTATCGTCAATCGCCTTCTTCGCGGCTTCTTTAATGAAGTCGGGAGTATTGAAATCGGGTTCTCCCACACTTAAGTTGATAACATCGATACCTTGAGCTTTCAACTCACCGCTCTTTTGTGACATCGCCAATGTTGCTGAAGGCGATAAACTCGCTAAACGATCTGAGACTTGTGTCATGACATTGCTTTTTGTATAGGTTGTTTTATTATTATGCGACAAAAGTAATCAATAATCGGAATTCTTGCAACGTTCTGATAACTATTTAATGTTATGCAGCACATGCCCCATACGTTCTTTCTTCGTTTTCATGTAGAATTCGTTGTATGGATTTGGTTTCACCTCGATAGGAACGTTCTCTACTACCTCAAGTCCGTAAGCTTCCAGACCTACGCGTTTTACCGGATTATTGCTCATCAGGCGCATTTTCGTTACGCCGATATGACGTAAGATCTGTGCTCCGACACCATAATCTCGCTCGTCCGCTTGATGGCCTAAATGCAAGTTCGCGTCCACCGTATCCAAACCATCCTCTTGGAGCTTGTATGCTTTCATCTTCTCCATCAATCCGATGCCTCGTCCTTCTTGGTTCAGGTAAACGATAACCCCTTTGCCTTCTTGGTCGATGCGGCGCATAGCCTCGTGCAGTTGCTCTCCGCACTCGCAACGCATGGAACCGAAGATATCACCTGTAGCGCAAGATGAGTGCACGCGTACTAAGATAGGCTCGTCTTTCTCGAATTTACCCTTTATCAAAGCTATATGCTCTAATCCATTGCTTTTCTGGCGGAAAGGAATGAGACGGAAATGTCCGTACTCGGTAGGGAGATCTACCTCTACACCGTTCTCTACGATCGATTCGGTCCGGAGGCGATAAGCGATCAGGTCCTTGATGCAAATAATCTTGATATCAAATTTCTTGGCTACCTCGATTAATTGCGGCAGACGTGCCATGGTTCCATCCTCGTTGATGATCTCGATCAAGGCTCCGGCGGGATATAAACCGGCTAACCGGGCCAAATCCACGGCTGCCTCTGTATGACCCGCACGGCGAAGTACGCCACGAGAGCGGGCACGAAGCGGATTGATATGTCCGGGACGTCCCAGATCGGATGGCTTGGTCTTTGGATCAGCCAGCGCCAAGATCGTTTCCGCACGGTCGTACATGGAAACGCCGGTCGTGCATTTCCCTCCTAATTTATCTACTGTTATCGTGAAAGGAGTACCTAATAAAGAGGTGTTATTGGCAACTTGCATATCCAGCTCCAACTCTTGGCAACGTTCTTCCGTGATCGGGGCGCATAATACACCTCGTCCGTTTTTCAACATGAAGTTGATTTTTTCCGGGGTTACTTTCTCGGCCGCGATGATAAAGTCTCCTTCATTCTCCCGGTCCTCGTCGTCTACAACGATTAAGAACTTTCCTTCACGGAAATCCTCGATAGCTTCTTCGATGGTGTTTAATTGAATCTCGCTCATATTTATTGATTATTTATATCCGAGTTATTTTTTAGCAAATGTAATGAATATATCATATTGATCAGTTCCTTACTGGTCTTTTGTACCATGACGATATCATGCCGTAGCAATTTACGTTGGTACGTAGCCAATAGGTAGATCGGCAATCCCAGTGGGAAGAAAATACCGATAGCCAAGGCAAGTTTCCCGTTTATATGCTTGCTTAGCTTATTATTGTAACCTCCGATGACCGGGTAGTCCATCAATTTATTCAGGAGTAAATTCTGGTCGGAATTACTTAATTCCTCCACGATATTTTCCGTGTCCTGAGCTAACAGTTCCGCTGTGTTATCTTTTCCGCCTTGTTTCCAAAATGTCAGATAATTGATCCAACGTTTATGGTTTGCCAGATAAGTCGTGCTTTCTTCCACTAATTTCTCCAGTTGAGGAAGGGTTGCCTCATAATCGGGGGTGTATATGATAACCTCTTTCCGCTCCACTTTTCTCCCTTCACGCTTACCTATTAAGTTCTTCAAGGCATTCACGTAAGTGTCGGCATTCAAGATAACAGAATCTTTTACCGCTTTATAGGTTAGGAATATACCCATAGGTGTTAAGACCACGGAGCTAAGCCACATACCTTCCCATGCGTCCCAAACGCCGTCGCGTGCCATCTTGAAGCCCATATTATCTATAATATAATAGAAGATAAACAAGATTACCGAGATAACGACCGGTACGCCCAACCCACCTTTACGGATGATGGCTCCTAAGGGCGCTCCGATAAAGAAGAACATGATGCAAGCGAACGATACCGTGAATTTCTTATGCCATTCCGTCAAGTGGCGGCGTACCTTATAGGCCTCGTCGCCAACCGTGGCCGCACGGAAATAATAGTCGGTCTTGATATTCTCGATCGAGGATTTGGCCCGGCCTAATAAAGCCGCTTTACTACTCGGTGCCTGCGCTTGGTAAAGACTGTCGAAATCCAACTGGATGGTAGGAGTGATTACCGGCAATTTTTCCTGCTGCTCGTCTGGTTGCCCCTCGGCTTCACTCTCTTTTTTAGCTCGTAAGGACTTTAGTGTTTTTACGTATGAGGCATCGTAAATGCTTTTTGCGTTCACGTCCTTGATGCTATCCAAGCGTACGCCCATCGAATCGATAGAGGTTTGTAAATCCTTCAAGTTTTTTCCCATATATTGGTTCTGCATGAAAGATTCGTCGGTACGGTTGAAATTCGCGTCGAATTCAATCAAGATATCCTTGCTGCTGAATGATTCCCGTCGATAGGGGACGGCGGTTCTCGCTTGCGTCGTGTTGGCTTGGCTTTTACCTACGTTCTCGAAAGATTCTCCGTTAAATAAAGATAGGACAAGGAATAATTTATCGGCGGATGTCTTTAGCCGTCCGGAGTCCGCTACGATTACACGGGCGTTATTGAATCCTTCCGAATAATCATAGATCATCACGTCTTTTAATAAACCGTCCTTCGGGTCCTTTTTCTTCACATATACATTGAATCCGGGAATATCTTTGTAGAATGAACCTTCCGGAATATCCAATTCCGGTGATTTCTGGCGCATGGAATATAATAATGTATATAGCTTGACTTGGACAACGGGCATTACGTTGTTTTGGAAGAAAAAGGCTCCCACGCTCACAAATAGTAGCGTTACGATCAAAGGACGCATGATATGTATCAATGATACCCCGGCAGACTTCATGGCCAGTAATTCCAGACGTTCCCCTAAATTTCCAAAAGTCATTAATGAGGCTAATAGAATAGCCAAGGGAAGTGCCATCGGGACAAGAAACAAGGCCGCATACATAAACATCTCCGCTAATACAGGGATACCAAGGCCTTTTCCCACCATATCGTCGATGTATCGCCAAAGAAATTGCATCAACACAATAAACAGACAAATACCGAATGTCATAAGAAACAACGGCAGGAATGTCTGCAGCATAAATGTATATAATCGTTTTATTCTCAACATTGCCTAATCTGGTTGAAGTGGCAAAAGTAGTGTAAAAAACGATAACACCCCACAGATTTCTGTAAAACTACTCTAAATACCAAGCGTTCGCTTCAAATCTTCCACTTGCGAGTCCCATAAATTAATGGAATCTTTTTTCTCCCCGGGTTCGGAGAAATCCGTAATCTCAAGTGCCGTAGAACCTGTTAATTCGATTGTATGGATTATAAATTCGAAATAAGCGTTCTCATCTTCCTCGTCCACCCAGCGGTAACGGATAAAGTTCTCCGGCTTGGAGTCGATCACTGTTGCCTCTTGGGCCTCTTTACTCCATTTAAAGGTGTAGAGATTATCATTTATAATGACCTCGTCGGCGAACCAAGCGGAAAGTCCCAAAGCGGTGGTTAGGTGATTCCACAAGCTTCGTCGTGAAACTTTATCGAAAATGTATTCGATATGAAACTTCTCTTTCTTCATTGTTCTTATCCTTATATTTGCCGCAAGATACATAAAAGATTTGAAAACGACTAATTTTAATGATGAAAAAAGTAACTAATAACTAACTGATTAGGTGGAGGTCTTAAAAATTAAGCGAATTTTTTTATTGAAAATGTTGTGTAATTCAAAAATAACCCCTACTTTTGCACCGTCAATAAGAGAAATAGTGACAATGAAATGATGGCGAGATAGCTCAGCTGGTTAGAGCGCATGATTCATAATCATGAGGTCCCCGGTTCAATCCCGGGTCTCGCTACCTAGAATAACGCTTTTGCAATTTTGCAGAGGCGTTTTTTATATGTCTAAATGTGTGATTTGTTATTGATAATCAATGTTTTAATGGAAATAGTTTCCTCCTGCCTAGTCGTTTCCTCTAGCGTTCTTTCTCCTTTGTCTCGAATCAATATCCGCAATAATTGAGTATATTTGCGGTAGAATGTTTTACGAAAGTTTTACGGACATGGCGACAACACTAAAGGAGGTTATTTTAAGACATCAAAAGCGATCAGATAAGACGTGGAATGTTAAAATCAGAGTTACGCATGAGCGTCAATCCGCTTATATATCGACGGAACATTATCTCATTGCAAAGCAGATCTCCTCAGACTTTAAAAGGATAAAGGATGAGTTTATCGCCGACGAGGTTCGTAAGGATATAGCTCGTCTCCGGATTGAGATTAGCAAGTTGGGCGGGAATGTTTCGAAATATACTGCAAAGTCCCTCGCCGAATACCTTTCCCGTAAACGTAGGCACGAAGGGGAGAAAGGTTTATTTGTCTTTCCATTTATTGACAAGGTGAACGTAGGGTTGATAGAGGCCGGTCGGACCTCGGTCGCTTCCGGAAACAGCGCTCTTAAAAACAATCTGAAAGAATGGCTAAAAAGGGATAATCTCGAGTTCAAAGAAATTACGGTTAAGTTCCTTCGGGAGTTCGAAGCTTTCCTCGTTAAAAAGATCGGATCCGGAGCTAGAGGAGTAGAAAGCAACCTTGGTTATCTCCGGACTATATTCAATCTCGCTAGGATAGAGTTTAACGACGAGGATCTCGAGGATATAAAGATCCCGGGTAATCCTTTTGAGAGATATAAGATACCGAAGTCGAAAGAGCCGGAGAAACGAGCTATACCGGTCGAGATATTGTTAAAGATCCGAGACTATAAATATATCCCTCGGGGTAAATTCGAGCATAAAAGGGAGATCTCTCGGCCGGAACTGGCCCGTGATGTTTTTATGCTGTCCTTTTACCTCTGCGGAATGAACTCAAAGGATATTTTTCTCCTGAGGGCCGATCAGATACAAGCTGATCGTATCACCTATAATCGTGCCAAAACGAAAGATCGGCGGGAGGATCAAGCCAAAACGTCTATAAGGATAGAGGAGGAGGCTCTCGAGTTATTCGTGAAATATAAGGATCCGGCCGGTATTCGGGCATTTAACTTTTATCACAGATATACTGACGAGCGGACATTTAACTCTAATCTGAATAAAGGTTTGAAGTATATTAGCGAAAAGATTAAGGAGGAGCTCGAAAAGGAAAGGCCCGGCGAAAATATGGATGTTGACATCGATTTTTATACAGCCCGGCATACATGGGCTACTATTGCCCGGGTGAATTGCGGGGTGATCGAGGATGATATTTCTTTCGCTTTGGTTCATTCGGACTCAGCCAAAGGAGTAACAGGAAAATATATAACCAAAGACTTTTCGTTAATTGATAGGGCAAACGAGAAGGTACTCGCTTTTGTCCGGACTTACAAGGGAGGTAAGCCCGAGGAGCTCGATAAATTTATTACCTCATTTGTCCACGTCCGGTAAGGAGCCAATCGGCAGAAATCCTGTATTGTAAAACGATCACTCCTAAAAGGAACATGGGAAATTCCCGAGCCGGTTCTGATCGCAGGCGGGACAAATTGCGCCTATCTACGCTATTACGTAAACAAAAATCATGAAAACTATGTATTTCTCTGGTCCCGATAAGCATGTCTAAGGCCTCGAAAAAGCGGGCGTTTATGGCTTGTCCTTTTGAGTTCTGCATATAACACCCTCCTTCATTGCTTTTGTTACTCTTTCATTGAGTTGTCTTTCTTTTTCAGAGACTTTGTGCTCCCAGTCACTAACCTTCATTGGGTCTAGTTTGAAATCTTTGTCTCCGGACAATAAGCCTAGTAGATCCTGCAAGTCTGTTTCTGACATGGCCGGGATCCATCGCTCGAGATCTAGTAATAGGTTGATCCGCCTCGAGATCTCGCTCCGTACTATATACTCGGAGTCTTTATCCTTGTCAAAAGGAAAGCCCTCGTTTGTAATAAGCCATCGGGAATTAATATCCGGATAGGTTTGTAGGATTCTTGTTATTGGTTCAATTCCTACCGATCCGGCCTTGATTAATCTAGTCGCATATTGTGTCGTAATGCCGAGGGCCTCAGAGAATCGAGTAAGGCTCCCTCCGGCTTTTTCCTTCATTATGTAGGCTACCCTTTCGTTTATAGTCATGATTGTTTGGATTGAAGTTCTATTGCTTTTTCTAAACGTTCACTATACTTGGTGAAATTTTTAGGATCCTTTTTATATACTTTCAAAGCTGTTTTTATGATTCTAATCTCATTTTTGAAATCTTTGGCTTTTCGGTAAAGAATCATAAGTCTTTCGTATGAATGCGTTGCAGGATAGCCTATTAATATGCAATCCTCATAAATGGAGATCGCTTCCTCTATCCTTCCCTCTTTTTCAAGGGCTATACCTTCATTGTTTAATTCTGCTGTTTTGAAAAGTTTGGCGTTTTTTTCGTCTTGTATTGCCTTTTTTCTAAGGGCTTTTTCAAACGCTGCTTTTTTTATGATAACAGTTTGCCTGCCGTCTAGCATTGCATCCAAAACCTTGTTATTGATAGAGGCGTTACATTGAGCGAGTAAGGCGGGGGTAAGCCTGTTTAATGATACCTTTATCTCGTCCTCTTTGGGTTCTTTACTGTGATAGTTCATAAATACTATTTTTTTAATGGCTCAAAATTTATCTCGTCGGATCCGTTGATCTGTGTTAGATATTTGGCATACCGTTTCCGAATCTCTTCAACATTTTGATTGAAATATGTATCGTTTCCTCCTCTCAAAAGACAAGCGAACTCTTTGGATCTACCGATCTCATCAAAAAGAAGGTCCTTTGCGGATTTATCGTCTCCTGATACATAAGCAACGTAAAACCGTTTTTCAAAATCTGGGGAGATTGAGGTTAGTTCCTGTACTCCCTTCTCGTTTTCATTGTTCTTAATTGCCCGAACGTCTGCGGCAATCTGAAAGAACTTTACAATCATTACAATCTGTAAAACGCCTATAAGTAGGCTGATAATAATAACTAGTGTATCCATATCAATTTATTTTAGGCTTTTGATTCTTTATCAGGCATTGTAAATGATCTGCCTTTTACTTGCCTCTTTTTGTGTTGATCCGTAATTTTCTTTTTTTCTTCCTTAGAAAGTGGGGTTGCGATAAATCCTGCCCCTTTATGTTCTACTTTAAAAGACTCTGAGTCGGGGTTGTTTATAGCTCTAACAAAACTATCGTCTTTAAGTAATTTATCACTAATACGATTAAAGTCTTGAATTGTGTGATCTTGGGGGGCTCTTTCGATTTCTTTACGAAAGTCATTTTTTAGTCTCTCAATTTCATTTTCTAGCTTCCCTATTTCTCTATTCAGTGCCCGAATTTCTTCTTCTTTCTCTTCAATCAATGAATAAGGGGCTATAATCTTATCTTTAAATAATTTGTTTAGTTGATATTCAAAGGCTTCCGATGCTGTCTCTCTTATCATATCAGGGGTTGCATGTTCTATTATAACCTTTTCAGTTGTTTTAAACATTTCTCCTTCTCCGGTTAATAACCATGAATAATTGAAGCCAAAAAGGTCTGACCAAATTTTAGCACTTCTTTTTCCGAATGGCTTACCTCTTAATAATGAACTAACAGCAGCTTGTGTAATTCCGAGCATATTAGCTACGGCCTGTTGAGTAAGGCCATTTTTGTTAAAATACTCTTTTAAATTTCTGCTTACGTTATTTTCTTGAAAATCAGCCATGTATAAAATATGTTTAAAAATATAACCAAAAAGGTTGTAAAATAATTTTGATATAACCAAAAAGGTTATATATTTGCATTGTGATTACAATCAAATCACACACAAAGATAAAGAAAACAAATTGAAACAATGTCTATTAAACACAAGATTATGGAAAATATGACACTTTCATGTTATTACGAGGACCTCGGCAAAGCGCAGGTCAATTTTAGAAAAAAAGTTCAAGAAGAGTGCGGGGTCTCGCTTGCTACGGCCTCCCGATGGGTTAATGGAAAGATTATCCCTCGTAAATCGGATAGAGAGAAGATCGCCGGGATCGTCGGTCGGCCTGTAGAGGAATTGTGGCCCAAACTTAAAGAGGTACAGGAGGCATAACTATGAGGAATATCGAGTTTTACAATACTCCCGAGGGGGACGTTATGATCCGGGAAGAGAATAAGCTCCGTGTATTGGAAGAGAAGGACCGGGATTTTATAACCGAGTTCTTGCAGACGATAATGGACTTTTATCCTGAGGCTTTCAAAGCCCTCTGCGACGAATATGTAACGAGCAAACTCAATCGTACTTATTACGAGTTTCTGATCGTCCGGAGGTTCATTAAGTGCAATTTCGGGAAATATGACAATACGCTCGATGTTTCCGAATGGGGTTCTTTCAACTTTGAATTTATGGAATGTCCTTTACATGGGGAGTGTAAGCACGACCGATGTATTTGTAGGCCTAAATTCAGTACAAAAATGACGGATCGAGAGCTCGAGGTCATGAGAATGATCTTTGAGAAATATTCTCTCGAGGAAATCTCCGAAAAGCTCCATATCTCAATCGAAACGGTGAAGAATCACCGCCGAAACGCTCTATGCCGTCTCAACTTGAAATCAACGAGAGACTTTATCGACTACGCACACAATAACAAACTATTTGAATAATCAAGCTATGCCAATCGCAACAACAAAATTTGATTTAATAGACCGTATTCTTTTAATCGTTATCGTGCTATGTGGGTGTTTGAACTTTGCTCCGGATCCTTTAGGGATTATCGCTCTCTTGATTGGGTATCTTTTACTCTTCATTCTTACATATCGGTGGTCTAAAAATAGTATATGAAAATCGAATTGTATGAACTAAAGAATATGCTTATGGATGCAGCCTCGGAGGGTGCGTTAAGGGCATTAGTCTCGATTGGGGCTCTATCTCCAACTCTTTCAAAGCGAGAGGCATATCGGATTTATGGAGAAGGAACTGTCAAACGATGGATTGAGGAAGGCCTCCTTAATATCCGAAAAGATGGGAATAATACCTCGAAATGCCGGATATCCAGATTAGAGATAGAGGCCTTATCAAATGCTAACAACAGAATATCATATTTATCAACCGCCGAAAGGCATAACAAGAAACAGCATGGAACTAGAAGTATTACAAACGGGCGCCTTGTCCGAATTAAACAGATCAGAGATCGACATTCAGATCGCAACGGCTAAACAGTATCCGAGAGATCTCAAAAAGGTATTGGGTAATATCCGGGCCCTCGCTACTATGGACGAGGAAACGGCCGAGGATTGTTTCTACGCTCTTAAAAGAGGTTATGGTAACGATGCCTCATTGATCGAGGGGCTTTCCGTTCGTCTAGCGGAGATTTTTGCATCCAGTTGGGGAAACCTTCGTGTTCAGACTCGTATTATCGGGAATGACGGGAAAACTATCACGGCTCAGGGTGTTTGTCATGATCTCGAAACAAACGTTGCTGTATGTACCGAGGTAAAGCGCCGGATCACCAACAAGCAAGGGCAGACTTTCTCCGAGGATATGCAAGTCGTTACCGGTAACGCCGCAAGTGCGATCGCATTCCGTAACGCTATCTTTAAAGTGATTCCGAAAGCCTACACAAAGAAAGTGATCGAGGAGATCAAACAGGTAGCTCTCGGGGAGGCCAACAATCATGAAATGAAACGCCAGTCTACAATCAAGTGGTTCGAGGCCCGAGGTGTAGCATTGGACGAGATCCTCCAATATATCGAGGCCGATTGTGTCGAGAGTATCGACGCAGAGAAACTCCTTACCCTCCGGGCGACTTGTACGGCGATCAAAGAGGGAACGACGACGATACAGGAAACTTTCAAGGCGAAAAAGAACGACTCTGCCGCCTATGCAGATTCCCTAAAGAATAAAGCTACGACGGCTAATCCTCCGGCCCAACCGGAGCAAACGTCCCAGGCTTCCGATAGTCCCGCAAATAAGGCCCGTACAGCCGCAAGCAAAGCAACAATAAAGAAATAATATTATTTATCAACCGGGAGGAGCGATCCTCCCACAATCGCAACAACATTATGGATACAAACAAAGTAAATCAGAATGAACAGACACCCGAATTATCGGAGTTTTTGAATGAGGCCCGTCAAAAGGCAAAAGAATTGTTAGACCTCGTGCCGGTAGGAAGTAGAGAGGTTGGGATTATTGTTATCGCTGCTGAAAACATTGATAACGGGAAAAAAAACAATGTGACTAGTGTTGTCGCTATAAATGGTTATGGCGAGGTATTAAAGAACGGGATCCGCTCCGCTTTGGATAACAAAGAGCAACCTTTCAAATCGCTAGTTTTGGCGGCTATGAAAGAGGAATTAGTTGAACGATTAATAACAAATGACTAGGAGGTACAATTATGAAATATCTAGCAACCGCAAAGCCTATTAAGATCGAGAACGTATCACACGATCAATGGCTCGAAAACAGAAAGTCGGGGATCGGATCCTCGGAGATCGCTACGATCGTAGGACTCAACCCGTATGAGACTCCTTATCAACTTTGGTTAAGAAAAACAGGACAGGTTCCACCGAAAGAGGAAAACTTCTTTATGAAAGCCGGTCACTACCTCGAGGATGCCGTCGCTCGCTTCTACGAGGACGAGAGCGGCCGTAAAGTAATCAACCGTTCCGCCGCAGAGGATATTTACGTACACCCTAACTTTGAGTGGGCCCGGGTATCTCCCGACCGTATGTTTTGGAGAGACGCTAAAAGATCCGGGGATAATAAAGGTATCCTCGAATGTAAGACTACTCAAATGAGCGTCGATGGAGATAACCTCCCTCCGTATTGGTTTACTCAAGTCCAGTATCAATTGGGCGTAATGGCCCGGGAAAACGGTTCTCTTGCATGGCTATCGGCCGGACGATCTTTCGATTACCGGGATATAGTTCTTGTTCCGGATTATTTCGAGTGGCTCATGGAAGAGGGAGAAAAGTTCTATATCGACAATATCCTCGGAGGAAATGAACCCTCGTTATCCAATGCGGACGATGTACTCCTCAAATATCCGACTCATACCGCCGGGTCTTTTGTCGAGGCTCCCGGAGATCTTGCTAACGAGATCGAGAGCCTTAAAAAGATCAAGGCGAAAATAAAGGAGCTCGAGGGGGAAAAGGACCGTATCGAGGATGCGGTTAAATTGACGATCGGAGAGGCTGAGTCTCTTAATTTTTGCGGGGCCGTACTCGCCACCTACAAAGCTCCCAAAGCCGGTACGAAGTTCGACGAGAAAGCCTTCAAATCGGCTCATTCGGATTTATATAGTGAATACTCGAAAGAGGTTCAAGGGGCACGCCGCCTCTTGATTAAATAGAGGCTATATGTATGTATCAGTTATCGAACAAAAACCGAGAGGCGATCCTGGATTACCTCTCGATTCTAAAGGAAAAGATCCAGCCACCTCCCGGAGAAAGGCTGAATAATAATGAATACAATTTTGATAGAAGATTGTCGATATTTATTAAAAAGATACACCGATTAAAACAAATAAAATGATGCACAATTGGTTTCAATGTAACGTTAATTTCGAGAAAATGCTCGAAAACGGAATGCAAAAAAAAGTAACGGAACCTTACCTCGTAGATGCACTTTCTTTTACAGAAGCAGAGGCAAGAATTATCGAAGAAATTCGCCCGTTTATTACCGGAGAATTTACAGTTTCCGATATAAAAAGAGCTCGTCTTTCTGAGATATTTTTCAACGAAAAAGGAGATCGTTACTATAAGGCTAAAGTTTACTTTATTACGCTTGATGAGAAGAGCGGAGCGGAGAAAAGAACGGCCGCACAAATGCTCTCCCAGGCTTGCACGCTGAAAGAGGCTATTGCCGTCCTCGAGGAGGGTATGAAAGGCACGATGGCCGATTATAGGATCGCCTCCGTTACGGAGACTCAGCTTATGGATATTTTCCCGTTTGACGCTAGTCAGGTCCTGGCCGAGAAGGAGGAGAAAGTCGCAGGGAAAGAAAACTAATTTAACCGGCGGAGGGCTCCGGTCCTCTTCCAAAAAATTACAGAGATATGGCTTATCGCTTTACGGATACAGGCAAATGGTCGGATAGTTGGTTTATCGAACTCAGTCCTACCGCAAAATTACTATTCATGTACATTTGTGATAATTGCGACGTTGCGGGATTTTTTGAGATCTCACCTAGAAAGATCGCTTTTGATACGGGTATAGATACAAGGGGCTTGCAAGAGGCTTTGAAGGAGCTTGCAAGGGGCTTGATTTATAGCCACGACGGAACAATCGTTTTCTTGAAGAACTTTGTTAAGCATCAAAAGAATATCCCACTAAATCACGCAAATAAAGCGCATAGGGGCGTTATTAAGCGTCTGAAACTGTATGCGGATAAGTTTGATTTGAAACTGTTGAGCGAAGCGATAAAGGACGATGTTTTGGCCTTATTCGATGTCGATTACATAGAGGGCAAAAATGAAGAAAAAACAGAAGAAAAACCCGAAGGGGCTTTAAAGGGGGATAGAAGCCCCTTCGAAGGGGCTACAAAGGGGCTAGCAAGCCCCACAGGTATAGGTAAAGGTAAACCTTTCCCTTCTTTCTCTCTTAATAAGGCTAACTCTATAGGAGAGAATATAGGGGGTATGGGGGAAAAAGGAGAGGAGGAAAAAAATCAAACGCCTGTTTCCGGCTTTTCTGATCCTAATTCGGAAGAAACTCCCGCCGAAGTCGTTGAGGCTGTCGAGGAGGTAGACCCGTTTACGGATTTCGAGGAGTGGATAGACAAAAACGCTCCCCGGGTCGCAAAGATGAAAGAGCCCTTTACCCGGAAAGAGTACGAGCGCCTTTTTGCGGAGTATTCCCCGGAAGATATTTACGCCACGATCGGAGCCATGCACAACTGGACTCCTCTCACGAAGAAAAACCAATCCGCAAACCTTACGTGTCGGGATTGGCTACGGAGAGATAACAAGGGGCCGACAAAGGAGAGTGAGACGCAACCGGGATCAAAAGGGCGTGAAAAGCAAAAAGGCTACCTCGACCGGATGAACGACGCAATAACGGGAGCATTGGCGAAAGACGACGGAAAATTTAAACTCTAGGTATCATGGACGATTTAACGGCAATCAAAGAGGCGCTTTCAACTCCTCGGATCAAAGACATAAAGCCTGTCGAGTTATACAACCAGCTTGTTACCTCAATCGGTTTCGTTTTTGCCCTTAAATCGACGGAAACCGATCCGGACAAAGTGCAATTCATGGCTAGGGAGCTCGCAAAGGCTGTTCTCGTTCGATTTCCGGGACTTTCTATAGGCGAGATAGGTATTTCCTTAGACAAGGGCGTAAAACGCGACTACGGCGATTATTTCGGCCTAAACGTCGTTACCTTTTTGGACTGGATCCGGAGTTATTACTACTCAGCGGAGCGAAAAGAGGCCTTAGCACAAAAAAAAGTCTTGGCATTACCTCCCGTATCCGCTCCTAGTTCCGAGACGCTGGAAAGGAGGAGACGAGGTAACGCTTGTTTAACTTTTGAGAAATTCCGACAAAGCAAATGCCTGATAGGAGATCCGACTTTCTTGTATGCCTATCTCGAGGATAAAGGGATAATCGATCTCTCACGTTCGGAGAAGCTCGAAATTTACGAGGAAGCGAAGAGGAAAGTAACAGGGATGAAGTCCAACGAGAGGATAGAAACACGGTCGGATAAAATCACAAATCAGGCGATTGATTCATACGACGATATTGTCCGGTTTCGGATTGGGAACGATTTTAAAAGCCGAGCGGTAGCAGAAGCGAAAAGGATCTCTATTGTCCGGTTATTCAATAGGCTAATTTCAGAAAATAAAACTATAAACGATTTACTACAATGAGCAGCAACAACAAAAAAAATGAGACAAGTTCAATCGACTTAAAAAATGAAATTAGAACTTTTAATTTCGGAAGAGTTTCCGGTCTGAATAAGGCCGAAGTTATTAACAAGTTTTCTTCGGCAAATGAGGAAATAAAAAATCTCAATCTCCGACCGGTTAATCCGCTGAAATGGGCTCCGTATTGGATGCCTCCCTTTTTCCGGATCTTGATCGAGATAATCATGGTTCTTACCTGTAGGGCTATATACGTCCAAAAGGACCGGGTTAACTCCTTGTTGGTAAAGACCGCTAAAAAACTTTGGTTCGCAATGATTTATCAGAACGATTTGCACGAAATGAACGCATTGAAAACAAACGAGATAGTTCAAAAGCGAAAAGAGTTTGTAACCTCATTCCTAAAGGATATAAAGATTCGTTTCGAGAGAGGAGACAAAAGAGTCTCCGAGATTATGAGAATCGCTCTCGAGAACGGTATCAGTTGGAAAAATCAGGAGATAGAGACAGCCGGAGATTATTTCCCCGCTAATGGCTATCTATACGTTTGGCAATCGGAAAAAGACGGGAACCTTTATTTCGCTCACGGAGGGAGTAAGCAATATTTCGAGCGGTCCGGCGAAAAGGAGGTTTCAGTCGATACCATCCTCACGGCTTACGCTATGTTGAACAGAGTATTAACCAATATCGAAAAGAAGTATGCCACGGAAACCCAAAGATAAGAGCAACGAGTATGGTTTTGGATCCAAACCGGAGCGGAACGCAAAGGAGGGAGCCATATTCGTAGAGGAAACGCTTAATGCCCGGGATAAGGCTCTCCGGTTGCTTGAAGAGGTTAAGAAAAGGGACGAGAGCAAGGTCCCGGTTCAGGTTAAGCCGGGAACATGGATCTTGATCCCTGTAGGAGCTAATAAAGCGAACGTTATCAAGCGTTTTAAAGAAAAAATAGGAATTAAAGATTAACAGGAATGAGACATGCATCGCTATTCTCCGGTATAGGAGGCTTTGATTTGGCGGCTGAATGGATGGGATGGGAAAACGTCTTTCATTGTGAGATCAATCCTTGGTGTCAAAAGGTGCTAAAATATCATTTCCCAAATTCAAAACAGTATGACGATATTACAAAAACAGATTTCTCCTGTTGGAGAGGAGAGATCGATATACTCACAGGTGGATTCCCTTGCCAACCCTTTAGCGTCGCAGGATCTCGAAAAGGAAAAGACGACGACCGTTATCTCTGGCCGGAGATGCTTCGAGCAATACGAGAGATACAACCGGGTTGGGTTGTCGGTGAAAATGTTGCTGGAATCCTCTCAATGGTACAACCCGGTAATGAAATTACAATGGAAAGTCAAGCCTCTTTGTTTGAAACGTCTGACAAGGAAACGATACTCGAACAAGAGTACGTTATCGAGACCGTATGCCGAGATCTTGAGCGTGAGGGATATTCCGTCCAGCCGGTTGTTATTCCGGCTTGTTCCGTCGGTGCGCCTCATAGGAGGGATCGGGTTTGGTTTATTGCCAACCGTACAAACTCAAGGATTGAAAACTTGCAGAAATGGCAAAACTGTATTTGCGGATTTGAGTCTCCTTCCTACGCCTCAAGCGAGAGATTGGAAAGGTATATCAATTGCGGAAGGCAAAAGAATGAGAGGAGAGAAAACCTCTTTTGGATCAACTCTGCCGGATTTGGTAAGAAGAGTGACTGGGAAGACTTCCCAACTCAATCCCCTGTTTGTAGCCGAGATGATGGGATTTCCTCCCGATTGGACGGTATCTCCTTTTGTAGATGGAGAGAAGAGTCAATAAAAGCCTATGGAAATGCGATAGTCCCACAGGTCGCATTTGAAATTTATAAAGCAATACAAACTATAAATCAATTGTAATTATGCAATCGCAACAACAAACAAAGAAGAACAAAGTCTCCGTACGGTTTAACCGGAGACAGCAACGAGCCGTAAAAGCGAAAGAAAAGGCTCAGGAGGCCGTAAGTATTTACGACGAGTACCAACAACGTGTACAGGCAAGGGAAAAGGCTGTCGATAGTATTTTTAATGAACATAGAGCTCTTATTATCGCTTCGACCTATAATATCCTATTTTCTATTAAGATCGCAGCTAACGCAGTCTATAACCTGCCCGAGAGCTTGGAGGAGGACGGACTCTTTAAGCAAAACATCAAGGGAAAGACAAAAGCCCTTATTAATGCTACGAAGAATTTCGAGAGAATGACTTACTCCGTCTATGGAGATAAGGCAAAGTTCCTCGAGGAGTCTGTCGGCCGGATCGTCGACGAGATCAATCTCGATATAGAGAAAATCTTTTGGTCTATTAAGCAATACCTCGATAAGAACCGTATCGAAAGATCTACGGCGATCTCCCGTATAGAGCAAGCTCGGGCCTTAATTGGTTTATCAGTCGAGATTCATAAGGCCCGGATCCGGAAACTACACTCTATTAACCCGGATCTCCCATCTATGGCATATCTCCGTATGGATAAGCCTTTAAAGTTTATCGACGATCTCTCTCAGGAGCTTTGTCGGGGTATTGGCAAGGTCGTAAACCTGAACGACGATGCAAATTGTCGGCTTTCTGTCGCTGTCCTGGATCAAAAACTAGCAGACGAGGAACGTATCGCAAGAGCAATAGAACTAACGATTTAGACTTTGATAAAATGGAACACAGCGAGGTTAAAGTACTCTTTTGTCTAGTTATATTCTCCGTATTGGCTTTTATCCTTTGTTGGGTGAGCCGTACGGAGGCCCTACTAATGATAATAGCGGATATTTTGTCTTATATCTTACTTGTAATGAATCGAATATATAATACGATAAAAAAATGAAACCGACTGAATTTAAAGAGCAAAACACCGTATTTGGAGAGGGACAAAAGGAGTACCTCCCTCTCCCAGTTTATCTTGACGATGGGCCTTACGGTCATGTCGTTAGTTATTGGAAACTCTCGATTAAGGAAAGGTTCCTAGTCTTATTGTATGGGCGTGTTTGGTTGTCTCAAATGTGCTTCCATAAACCTTTGCAACCTCAATTAGTGGCGGCGGATAAATATGAGATATTCAATAAACCCGAAGGGGCTTTAAAGGGGCTTGCTAGGTCCTTCGTTGGGGCTTGCAAGGGGCTATCAAGGGGCTTCAAAGGGGCTTTGAAAAAATTATCAACAAAAATATATGCCTTATGTATGGAATGGTAAGATCCTGCAAGTATTGTGCAGACAACAGCCGGTGCGACTACCGTAAAACAGTTCAGGAAGTATTCAAGACGTTACGACTTGAAGCTACAGCAGTAATCAATTGCAAACGAGTACGGCCCTATTATGAGATCGGAGATTCAATCGTCTTTCTAGCATGGAAAGGAACCGGAGAGGTCCCGGAAGATGATAAGGAGGTTATTTGCGGAACTCTCGTTGATCTATTGAAAGATCGTAACGGGCATGCTCGTACATACGTCGTGAAGGTTCCCCGCTATAACAGCGAGTACTTTGTCGATGGAGATAACCGGTATTGGCTCGATCCTTCGGAGGCCTTAAAGCAATATCCCGAGAGTGAACTTACTTCAAATGAAATTCTAGTTTTTGTCAAGTATATGAATATTCAGAGGAAAGATGAGGTCGAGTAATAGAAAGCCGGAGCCGACGGCCGACCTTTTTACGAGGTTGGTTAAATCGGATCTCCGGCTCGAGTGTGTCAAAGAGCTACGGTTTTTTCCTACTCGCCGATGGCGCTTTGATTATGCAATACCAGAGGTTAAGATCGCTATAGAAGTTGAGGGAGGAGTCTATACACAAGGGAGACACACCCGGCCGATAGGCTTTCTCGGCGATATGGAGAAATACAATACGGCGACCTCCCTCGGTTGGAGGTTACTCCGGGTAACGCCGGATACACTTTTATCTCGTGCAACGTTGGACCTGATCCGGTCAACGGTGGAAAATATGTAATTTTTTTACTTATGATTGTGTCTATTAGACTCAATTTTGTACATTTGTGAACAAAGAAAAGCCTATGAAAACAAAACAATTGCACATTACTAGAATACGTGTCAACGAAGATAATCCGAGGCAAATCAAAGAGGAGCGATTTAATAAACTGATCTCCTCTTTAGTCGTATTTCCTAAAATGTTGGAGTTACGTCCGATTACTGTCGATAAGGACATAATCGCACTTGGCGGAAATATGCGTTTCCGGGGCCTCATGGCTATTTTGGATATGTCCGTTAACGAGATTAGGGATATAATCGAAAAGTCCCGGAAAATGATTAATAAACCTCAATCCGAGCGTGACGCATTACTCGAGTATTGGCTTGACTGGAAAAAAGATCCTGTCGTTGAGGTCGGGGATGCATCGGATCTAACCGAGGAGGAGCGCCGGGAATTTATCGCAAAGGATAATATCGAATATGGAGAATGGGATAATGACGAACTGGCGAATAAGTGGGACAATGAGGATCTTATCGAATGGGGAGTCGATGTCTGGTCCGATGATAGCGATTACTCGGAGAAAAACAAGGAGATCAACGTTGGGGATATTAGCGACGAGGTAACGCTAAAATTGAAGTATTCGGAAGGTGTCTATAACCGGGTAAAGGCGAAACTCTCTGAGCTTGCCGGTACACCGGAGGAGGCCCTCCTTAAATTGCTAGGACTATGAACCGAGTAAGGCCTTTTTCATTTGATACGATCGGCGATTTTGACAATCATATTTCCGGATCGATTACAGGCTATGAGGTATTACACTCATTGATTGTAAATCTCTCCTCTTTTTTTATCAAGTCCGGGACGGTTCCGATCGATTTAGGTTGTACCTCCGGAAAGTTAGTAAAGGCAATCCGGGAGAGATACGGGTGTAATGCGATTGGTTACGACTTGCTCGATACAAATTTCCTCCCTGGGCTCGACCTCCGGAGGCAGGACATTACGGATCCTAATTTTAGTCTACCGCCGTCCAACCTGATTTATTCGATTTTCACTTTGCAGTTTATCGATGTAAATAAACGGTTCGATCTCCTTCGGAAAATATACGACTCACTCGGTCGAAATGGGGCTTTTATCTTTTGTGAGAAAGAGATCGCTCATAATGGACTCGTTCAGGAGGTTTTTACTTTCTCGAACTACTCAAACAAACTCAAACAGTTCACACCGGAAGAGATCCTCTCTAAAGAGTACGACCTTCGTAAGATAATGACCTGTTTGGAGACTTCTGATAATAACGAAATGCTTATCGGTGCGGGCTTTCGCATTGTTGAGCCATTTTTTCAATCACTTAATTTCAAAGGCTATTTATGTTTAAAGTAACAGAAAACATATTCCCACTTGAATGGAGGCTTTCGGATCCTCTCGTCGTCCCGTATCACGGTAAAAAGGTGTTCGGGACATTCGTATGTGGGGGAGGTAGTACGATGGGGTACAAGTTGGCCGGTTACGATCACCTCGGAGGGGTTGAGTTTACCGAGCACTACTCGAGGGTGTATCGGGCAAATCATCACCCGAAATATTTTTACGAGGAGGATATACGAGAGTTCAACAAACGGACGGACCTCCCGGCTGAATTGTATCAACTGGATCTACTCGACGGATCTCCTCCCTGTGCTGCCTTTTCTACCTCCGGAGCCCGGGAAAGACTTTGGGGAAAGGTCTCGGAGTACGAAGGGAAAAAGCAGGTTAAGGACGATCTAGTCTACGTTTATGCCGAAACAATAGAGAAGCTCCGGCCGAAAGTATTCCTCTTAGAGAACGTCTCAGGACTGGCGAAAGGGAACGCAAAGGTTTATTTGAAAAACGTCGTAAACCGGTTATCCTCGGATTACACAATACAAGTTTTTCTTTTGTATGCCGCATCTATGGGGATCCCGCAGATCCGGAACCGTATTTTCATTATTGGACTACGGAAAGATTATAATCTCCCGGCGCTTGATATGTCTTTCGCTTGCCCTCAGGTAAATTTCGATATAACCCGGAAGTATTGGAACCATCCTAGTAACTCCGAGTACAGTATCGAAAAATATGCTATCGGTCCGGAATGGGATAACGTGAAAGTAGGAGAGAAGTCGAGCCGGTTTTTTAATCTCCACAAGCCGCACCCGGGTAAACCTTGCTTTACGATAACGGAGTCCTCGAGCGGATTGTCTACGGCCTCGGTTGTTCATCCTTTCCAAAAGAGAAAGCTCAACGGGGAGGAGGTCCGGCTCCTTTGTACGTTCCCGTTGGATTATGATTTTCTCGATCAGATACCCGTAACGGTCATGGGGAGGTCTGTCCTTCCGGTAATGATGGCAAATATTAGCCATCAGATTTATTTACAATGGTTATCGAAGATCGATTGATATGCAAGGAGGAGAAAAACAACAGGCTTATGAGTCACGTCGCAAGCAAAAGGAGGCCCGGCTCGTAATCGTTTCGGAATTATATTCGAAAGGAAAGAGTTTCCGGGAAATACGGTCTGAGGTTATCCGTCGGCTGGATTTGGGCTCGTATAGCCTTAAAACAGTTCATGATGATATAGAAACGCTCCTCAAACAGTGGCGGTCTGAAAGGCTCGATAAGACGGATCAAGCGGTTACTCTCTTTCTCGAGCGCAATCGGCAGCATTATGAGGAGGCCCGGCTCGAGTGGGATCGATCTCGAAAGGATCGCTACCGGACCGATACGAAACGCAAAGGAGTCCCTATCGGTAAAAAGGGGGGAAAAGGGGATACTGATAACCCGGCCGATATTATTACCGTAATGCGTGAGGAGAAAAAGATTCAGGAGCTAGGAGAGGGAGATCCTCGCTATATGGAACTCATGCTTAAATGCGAGGAACAAAGGGCTAAACTTCTTGGGCTTTATGCTCCGGAACATAGGATCTTAACCGGCGAGAATGGCTCTCCGTTGGTTCCCGGTTCTTCTGATATAGATATAGACAAACTAACACCGGAAGAAAAGGCCGAGTTATTGAAGTTAGCCCGGAAAGTAGAGTAAATGAAAAGGATAGGAAAATCGACTGATGTATTAGGTTTGCTTACAAAAGTAGAAAGAGAGGCCTGTATTGCTTCCCTTTTTGAGTTTGTACAATCTTTTTGGTCGGTTATAATTCCGGAGGAGCCCGAATATAATTGGCATATCCCGTACTTATGTGAAGAGCTTGAAATCCTTGCTAAATATATCATAAACCGGGAGAAAAAACCTTATGATCTTATTATCAATATCCCTCCAGGGACAACGAAATCGACGATCGTAACGATTATGTTCCCGGCATGGCTTTGGACGCAAGATCCGACGATCAGGATTATTACAAATTCCTATTCGGCAGACCTATCGACCGAGCATGCGATTAAGAGTCGTGATATAATAACCTCAGATAAATATCGGCGTTTGTTTCCGGAGGTTGCCTTACGCCGGGATAAGTCGGGTAAAGAGAACTACGAGAATACAAAAAAAGGGGCAAGATACACAACATCAACTGGTGGAACTATCACTGGAAAGCATGCGCATGTTATTATTAACGACGATCCTCTCAACCCTGCACAGGCCTATTCTGCAACAATGAGAGAGACCGCTAACGAGCATACAAAAACGCTTTCTTCTCGTAAGGTCAATAAAAAGAATACTCCGACAATAACGATTATGCAACGGCTCCATGAAAAAGACGTAACAGGTTATTTGCTAGAAAAGAAGGGGGCAAATATCCGGCATATCTGTTTACCGGCTGAGGATTGCAAAGACGTAAAACCGGTAGAACTCCGGGATTATTACAAAGAAGGGTTATTGGATTCGGCTCGACTTAATAGAGAGGTTCTCGACGAGGCAAAGGTTGATCTCGGATCCCGTGGGTATTCCGGCCAATACGGACAAAATCCGGTGGCTGACGGTGGTAACATCATTAAAAAGGAATGGTTTCGCAAAATCTCGAGAGCCGAGTTTGAACGACTCCGGCAATACGAGCCGATCCATTTCTTTTGTGATACGGCTTACACCGATAAAGAGGAGAACGATCCTACGGGTATTATCGGTGTATGTAAGATCGGATTTGATATTTATGTTGTCTGTGGAAAAAAGGTCAACCTTGATTTTCCGGATCTACTCGCTTGGCTACCTAAATGGATCCTAGAGAACGGTTATACGTCTGATAGTACGCTCCGGATTGAGCCGAAAGCCTCGGGATTGTCTGTCATCCAGTCGATCGAAAGGAATACTGGTATCAATGTAACGAGAACGCCGACTCCTACAGATAGCAAAGAGGTACGTTTGAATGCGGCCTCCCCTACTATCGAATGCGGTCGGGTTTATGTGATCGACGATTATTTCGCCGGTGAGTTTATCGAGGAAATTTGCGGTTTCCCGGCAAAGCCTCACGACGAATATGTCGATGTACTATGCTATGCAATAGATTATTATAACAACAAAGAGGACGGAGCACAAGACGACCTCGGAGATTATTTCGATTAAAAATATAAGCTATGGATTTATCAAAAGTATTAGAAGGTAAAACACCAGCTCAACAGGTTACAACATTAAAAAGTCGTCGTAACTGTGCGCCCGCTCCCAATGTAAAGAAACTGTCCGCTCAATATAATCCGGACGGACATAAGATCAATGACCGGATCTATCGACCGGATAAGGCAATAAAGGAGGAGCGGACGATCATTGTCGGCGGAGAAAAGAAAACAGAGAAAATAACTGTTCGTTACGAAGAGGTGAACAGGGCAGTTATCGCCTTGCAAAAAAAGATCGTGTCCTCTGCTGTTTCATTCCTTTTTGCAAACCCGGTAACATTATCAGCCGGAAAGGATAAGAAATCGAAGGAGATCCTTAAAATTATCGATCTGATCTTTACAAAGAATAAGATTAATAGTTTTAACCGTCGCCTGGCCCGGGCTGTTTTTTCCTACAAAGAAGCGGCAGAGTATTGGTATCCGATTACATTGTCGATCCCGAATAATGAATACGGGTTTGAGTCAAGACACAAGCTACGGTCGGTTATTTGGTCTCCGGGAAAGGGTGACGAGTTATATCCTCTTTTTGACGAGCACGGGGATATGATCGCTTTTTCTCGCCAATACTATACGGACGATGAGCAAGGCAAGGAACATGCCTATTTTGACACCTATACGGCCGATTATTTCCTTCATTACGAAAAGGCCGGGGGTGGTCAATGGGAGCAAATCGGGGAGGCTATCGAAAACCCAATAGGTAAGATCCCGGTCGTTTATGTATCACAGGAACAAACCGAGTGGGAAGATGTTCAGCCTCTTATCGAAAGGCTGGAAAAGGCCCTCTCTAATGCCGGTGATACGAATGATTATCACTCGTCACCCAAAATATTTGTAAATGGTCGGGTTAAGGGCTGGTCTAAGAAAGGGGAGAGCGGAGCGGTAATCGAAGGGGAAAAGGATACGAAAGCGGAATATCTATCATGGGATCATGCTCCGGAAGGTGTTAAGTTCGAATTTGAGGTATTACTTCGCTTAATCTACTCTTTGACTCAGACTCCGGATATATCTTTCGAGTCGGTGAAAGGCCTCGGCAATATTTCCGGCGTTGCCCTCAAACTTTTATTCATGGACGCTCACCTCAAATGTTACGATAAGATCGAGACTTTCGAGGACGTGATTCTACGGCGTTTATCGATCGTTAGATCTTATATAGGGGTAATGAACAATTCACTCAAAAAGAGCGCAGAGGAGGTTAATATTAAACCGAAATTCACTCCGTTTATGATCGATGATAAAAAGGAATGGGTTGAAACTCTCGTTACGGCTAACGGAGGACGGCCGGTTGTTTCTCAAAAGAGATCTGTCGAGCTCGCCGATCTATCAAATGATCCGGAGGCGGAATATAATCAGATTGTCGAAGAGATGGAGAAAGAACAAACTTATGACGTTTACGGGCAGGCAATGTAATAAATAATCATGGCGAAGAAAAGCAAAACGGAACGAGAGTATTATCTCGAGCATTTGATCCGGTCTACGCAGTTCGGAGGCTATGTCACACGCATATATGACAAATACGTAGAAGAGTTTGCCAAACTTGCGGGATCCGCCTCCTACGATCCGGAGAAGATCTTTTCTTTTGATGATTATCCGGAGACAAAGGAAAGAGTCGGCCGGCTCATGACAAAGATCTCCGGGGAGGTCGTCGCTTATATAAATCGGGGAACCCGACAGGAGTGGGAAGAGTCTCAAAAGAAAAATGATTTACTCGTTGACCGGATTTGGAGTAAGTCGGGGTTACTCTCTAAAAAGCAGTTAGAACGATATTATAATCATAATCTTGAGGCCCTAGATCAGTTTCAAAATAGAAAGATAAACGGGTTAGGCCTTTCGGATCGTATTTGGAAATGTACCGGCCAATATAAAGCGGAGATCGAACTAGGGATCGATGTGGCTCTCGGAGAGGGGAGGTCGGCGGCTCATCTTTCCCGTGACCTCCGTTCCTTCCTGCAGAAACCGGAAAAACTTTTCCGGCGTGTCCGGGATAAGAGAGGAAACTTACAATTATCGAAAGCGGCCGAGGCCTATCATCCGGGACGGGGTATGTATAGATCAAGCTATAAAAACGCTATGCGTGTAGCTAGGACCGAGCCAAATATGGCATATAGAGCCGCCGATCAAAGTCGATGGAACTCTCTCCCTTTCGTTGTCGGCTTTGAGGTCAAGCTCTCGAATAATCATCCCTGTAACGATATTTGCGACACCCTAGCCGGTAGGTATCCAAAAGACTTTGTTTTTCGGGGTTGGCATCCTCATTGCCGATGCTATATCGTTTCCATACTGGCGGACGATAAAGAGATCGACGGCCTTCTTGATAAGATACTAGATGGTGAGTATCCGGATGAAATCGATTCAGTAAATAAAATTACTGATGTACCCGAAGGTTTCGACGATTGGGTAAAAGAAAATGCTGATAGGGCTAAAGGATGGAGTTCTACTCCGTACTGGATCCGGGACAATTTTAAAGAAGGGAATCTCTCAAAGGGGCTTATTCTCCGGAATAAAGTTCCGAGCTCGGCTCAAGGGGTTGTTAATCCAGAGATAGTAAAGCCGGTTGTTACTCCAAAAGAGTATATATCTCCTATGTGTCCGCCAGAGTTTCAGAAATGGCCGCAAAAGATCGATCATACGTTTTACGATCTATTGGAGTCGCCGCCTAAAGTTACACATTCGCCTAAAGGATCCTATCAGTCAGGAGGGACGGTTAATATTGATCTTGGCGTTCGTTTCAAAGAGAGCAATGTACACCAATCACAAATTATATATCATGAAGTGGGTCATTTGATACACTCTCAACGGTATAATTATCGGAGTCAAGCTGTCCGAGATACAATGGAACGCATGAGATCCGCTTTACGTAAAAAAGTAAATGGTGTAAATAGTGCCGGATACGTGAAGGCTGAAAAAGTTATTTCCAAGTGGGATAAATTTCGGTCGGGTAAATACTCGTACGATCCGATACAGGGGAAATATTTTAGGATCGGCCAGATCTCGGACGAAAGACTCAAACGAATTGCCGGTTTCTCTTTGAAGGATTTAGCGGAATATACCAGTTCGGCGGCCGATACCCTTATGTCGCTCAATGTAAACTATGGATACGGACATACAAAGGCCTATTTTAAAAGTGCTAAACACATGCCTGAAACGGAGTTCCTTTCGCATTGCTTTGAGTGTTATTATGGCGGTAATCCGATAATGAAAAAGGCTTTTCCGGATTTATACAACGAAATGATAAAACTTGTTGATATGATCAAGGAAGAGGTAAAGTCTGGAAAGTATAAAGAACGGCGTTGGTTTTAAATAAGAGGGGGATACTCCTCTTATTTTGTTGAAAATGTCTATCTTTGTTGAAATTGATATAAATATATAAATTATGAATTGCTTTACTTTAGAGAGTCCTATAATATTAGCTAGGGATGATCGCAAAGATAGATATCTTTTATTTGCAAAAGCGGATTGCGGGGGCCTTTATAACCAAACTACTAAACTTGGTTTTGAAATACCTTTGAAATTGTCGTTTGTTGATTGGGTTGATATACGGTTTGGCAAACCTTTACTTGATTTTAATTATTTATTTGATCGAAATTTTATTCCTATGATTGCTGATTTAGAGGTTACCTTAGGGTTATGTTCAAGGCTAGGAGAACGTTTGTTTCAAGAATTGATTTCATTGAATGATAGTCTCAAAAAACTTCCAGTTGCCCAAAAATATCTGGCGAAAACCAAAGAAGATGGTACTCCCAAAATTGTATATGAGAAAATGGACTTTATGAGGCACAGGGATCTATTGAGTGAGATATTGAAATCAAAGGAATTGGAAGGGAAAAAAGAACTTGAAAATTTATATTCACTACCTGATGTTCGTAAAACTTTACATAAGTTTGTTGAAGATCGTAATAAATATACACATGGTATTTTGCATTATAATGCAAGAATGAAAATAACTGTCTTGGAATTTAAAGAAAATAATAATGGTAAAGTGTTGGATATATACGCAAGACTAGATCAATCCATATTAGTCTCATATATTAATTGTTATAACTTCTTATCTTCTTTTTTGGAAAAAATAAAAGAGCTACAGAAGGGAGCTACCCCTTCTGTAAGTCAATAGATAAAATTTGATCACATCCAGTTCCATATTTAATAACGATCTTTTTCCCTTCTATCTCGGCTTTTTCAAGTAAGGGAAAAAGATCCTCCCCGATGTGATTGTATGCCGCTTGAAGCTTGCGGGCATACTCTCGTTTTTCTTCTACTTTGGAGAAAAGTTCAATCTCGCAATACTTGATATAAAGATCCTGTCCTGTCATTATTTCTGTCGCCTCCTTACGATTTTTGTTTTGTGAATTGTTAAACGTTCTGTTTTTACAGGGTTTCCGGAGGATATACGGCCCCAAACGCTCCGGATTGGAACTCCGATAGCCGCCTCTCCCAATGTATCGAAAATAGCCTTTATTGAGCCAAATGCGAGAGGAGGCTCCGTCCCCTGTTTTTTAGTTACAACAAATATAGTTTCATTTCTCATAGGAATCAAAATAATTTAGGCTCTTGCCTTTCGGCTAATAGCTTATTTACTCTTTCGATCTCGTCGTCTACAACCTTTTCAAGCTGCTTGCTTTCCTTCAAAGCTCCATGCGCCCTCGTGCGGAAATATTCCTTTTGCTTGTCTCTTAGCTTTACTACGAGGCGGAAAAATTGTTGAGCGTCCATAAAGTTAGAATAATTTAAGTTGAATATTACCGCTTTTGACGGTTTTATTATATACTGGGCATTCCTTCCGGTAAAAACAAAATCCGGCCTTTGCTTCGTTGAACCGTTCTCCCCAAAGATCGGAGTATCTATCGGGATCCAAATTCCCGACAGTTCGATCCCGATCTAAAAAGGAGGCTAGCCGCATACAAAAGAAACTGTTTTCTTTACTTCCGACCTCGAAGGTGTATATATTGTCACCCTTACTCATTATTTTTTTAATTATATTTTTATCTTTGCAGTCAGATTATCCATATTACTACAAGATGAGTTATTTATTAACTTAACCATGATGTTTCTATGTTAGAATCATTTATTGGGAGCCTATTGGCTGGCGTATTGCTCCTCTTAATTGAGGAATTACAAAAGAGATTACGTAAATAGTAAGAAGATTAATCATGGTGATTATAGCACAAGGGATCCACCTCTTCCCATCCCGAACAGAGAAGTTAAGCCTTGTAGCGCCAATGGTACTGCGTAATAGTGGAAGAGTAGGACATTGCCAATTAAAATGAGTATCAAACTCAAGACATGGAGAGCAGTCGCCGGAGCAGCGGTACTCTTCTGCTATCAAAGCTGTCTTTTTATTTAGAGACTTGTGTAATTCTATATAGAGTTTCAGTCTCATTAATTTAAACTGAAAAAGTTTATGAATAATATAGAGATAGTTGACAAAGCAATCGATTGGGCGTATAAATTTGCTCAAATTATATTTGTCGCTCAGAGTCTTGGACTCATTTAATCGCTTTGGGGGTGTGCGATAAACACCCCTTTTATTCTTCTTCATTTCTTTAGATTTTCAAATTAGAGTTACTTTTTTATGTGTAGTAGCGATCTCAAGTACCTTGTACTCCGTTAATGGAGATGCCTCTTTTTGAAGTTTTGCACATCGTTTATCAGCGTCCTTCTTTGTGGTAGGCTCACACATAGTTTCTGTGTGCCAACCTCTGAAATAACGTGCTATGATATATTGTTTCTTCATCTTATATTTCTTTTTTAGTTATAAATCAAACTCAAAATGAAACTTATCTCTATATAGGAGGCAGGGGGTTACACCAGTAGTATATATATTACTCACTGCACAATATTGCGGGAGAATAAGTATTCTCAACGGAGAATCACTTGATATAAAAGGTTCTTCGGCTCCTGTAATCAAGTATCTCATAGTTTATTGCTTATTGCTTGTAATCTTATCAATCTCCTCTTCAGTTCTCTAGCTGTTTCTTTGCTTAGAGAAATATGTTTCTCCCGATTTTTCCTAGATCTTTTTTGAACCTCTTTAGTCCATATTCTATCGGCTGTCTCCCTCTTCCCTCGAGAATATGGGAAAGTAATATTTAACTTCCCATCAAAAAAAGCATCGTTTATCAATTGGGAGATAAGTCTCGTTGTGATTTTTTTTGCGAGTCTGATCCTCATTTTTTACCTCCTTTCCTTTCTAGGATCCTCCCTAGTTTGATAATGAAAACTCTTTCCTCCGGAGCTCCCCATTCTTTGCGCCCGGTTCCGACTTCAATACCTTTGTATTCGTATAGCATTGATGGGCGGGATTGACCGTAACCGTTGGTAAAACGAACAGCGTCAAATTCACGGGCTTTAGTAAATGCCGGTATTTTTTGTGTATTGGTTGAGTCTAGGCTAGGGCCTACGGCAAACTCCGGTAAATGCTTATAATCCTTCGCCAAAGGGCTAAAGAGCCTATTTAACCAATACTTTTTAATCTCCCGGTACTCTTCTTTTTTCTCTCCGGAGGAAATGAGATCAAACCATTGTTTTGTTAGAGTGAGTTCGAGGATGCGGAGCTCCTTCTCCTTTATAGATTTGAATGGATATATACATTCAAATCCTGTATAACCTTGTTTGGGATCGACAATATTAAAATGTTGACCGGGAGAGAGCTCTTTCCGGTCGATCCACTTATCAATATATAGCTTCCTTATGGCATTACAACAAGCCACTGAAATATCAACTATTTGTAAAAAATCTCCGGATCCTAAGCAGGTAAGTACGCAAAGGTCTTGTCCTTTGTCTTGTAAATTGATTATATATTTTTTCATACTATATCCTCCTATTTATTTAATGATTTGCGATAATGAATATCCTCCATCCCGTTAGCGAGTTTCATAACACGAGCAATTCTCTCCCAATCAATATCATCCTTTTGAGATGGTTCGGCATTTGGATCGAAAATATCATGCTTATTTACATAGGCTTCGATAAGATCTCGGAGGAGACGTTTTTTCTCCTTGTTAAGTTGCCTTCTATGAAATTCCCACATATTGAGTATCTCGATATATTGGAGGTCTGTAAGATTTACATATATCTGTTTTTTCTTAGAGTTATATCGAGAATCTCCCGTTTCTTCGCTTTTACGTCCGCAAACCGATATGAGAATCTGAAAAAAGAGTGTCATTTCGTCTTTATTTTTATATGGGAATATGCGATAAGTCTTGTTCTCTGACCGGAGATCCTCTATTGTAAGCCCATGTTTCCGGAGTTCATTCTCGAGCTTTATACGGGCGTTGATGGCCTCTCCTTGCTCTCCTCGTTCCGCCAAGGCGAGGATCTTTTTTTAGTTTGTCGATAATTTTATCCATAATTTGTTGTTGCGATTGTGGGAGGATCATTCCTCCCGGTTATTGTTTGTTTATAAGCAATCACAGGAGAGTTCCTCCCTGTGGTATTTCTGTAGTTGGATTGATTTGAGCCTGTTTCGGGCTTTTTCGCTCTCGGCTTTATCAATTAACCGTCGATCATATCCCATTCAGTAAAATGGATCCGATAGGCCTTATCGATTAGATTTTGATCGTTCTTATTCATTGTTGAGATTAATGTTTGCTCCGAAACATTCCGGGTATGAGCTTGGTTGGTCTCCTGTTCTTTTATAATCGAGACGAAGTGATTTATAGTCTTTATTATAAACAACTCCAAACGTAGCGTAAGAACTTAATGATTCTTCTCTTCTCTGATTTTTACTTATCTCTTCTGCGATAAACTCGCATTCTTGGAGCGACAAGGTAATAAGTTCATTCTTATTGCTTTGCTTCTCTTTAATAGCTTCGCTATCGAGATATTGATTTAGACTATTGAGATCCTCAATAAAACCTGTTATATAAACGAGCCTCGCATTTCTTATACCTCTTTTTTCTCTTAATGAAGCGAGTCGTTTCTCGATCTTACCTTTAAGATATTCCGGAGCATCGACGAGGAGTAGATTATTCTCTCCAATTGCCTTTGTTGCTGTTTCGATTTCAGCCTGTAAGCCTTTTTTAATGATTTCGTAAGACTCAATAAGTTTTGTTGTTGCGACCATAATATTAAATTTTATGCCTAACGGCTGTTTTACTTCTGATTACGTCGGCGAATATAGGTGCTATTTTCAAAATAACGCAGATAAATACCAGAAAATGCAAACTAATTAGTTTTATTTAACCTTCGAGCAGTGTAATAAAAGCGAATATTATCGTGTCTATTGTACTCAATACGTTGAAAAGTACTATATTTGTTGCAAACTAAATAGTTTGTAGTATGGCATACGAAAAAGAAATCAAGTCGGCGCTTAAAAACAAGTTCCATGCGAATATGGGGTTAAGTGATTCGACTTACGAGAAGGTCGCAAACACATTGGGGGCGACTACAACAAAAGAGGAGGAAATCGAAACGGCGGTTTCAGGAGCAGAACCGTGGCTGAAAATTGTACAGGGAGAAGCGGACGTAATCCGGCGTACAACGAAAGGCGGGAATAATCCAAACAATCCGAATCCTCAGAATCCGGATCCTACCAACATGGAGGCTTTGATTGAAGCCGCCGTAAAAAAAGCGACAACTCCTCTTACTCAGGAGATCGAGACTCTCAAAAAAGGAAATGCCTCTAAAGCCTTTGGAGAGAAATTACTCGGTAAACTGAAAGACAAAGGAGTCGATCCGAATTTTTACGGACCTGCAATAGAAGGCCGTGAGTTCACTAACGACAGCGAGGTTGATGCGTTTGTCGAAAGTCTATCGGGGAAATACGACGCTTTTAATCAGTCACTAGCTGATAAAGGCTTGTCGCAAGTTCCAAAACCCGTCCTCGGGGGAGTTAACAAAGAAGGTATTTCGACCGCAACACAAGCCTTTATTGAGAGTCGAAAAGCCGAAGCAAAAGACAATTCCCTCGGAGGTAAACAATTGTAAGTTTAACAGTTAAAGTAAACGAAATGCAGAATTATTTTAAAACAGAGAGTCCGCTGATTATTGTATTTGACAATAAGATCGAGACTGTGCCGGGAGGGATTACCCTTGCGGTTAAGGATCTTACTCAAAAGCGTGTCTCGGCCGGAACTCCGGCCGGTAAGGATTCCAACGGACTATATCATGTAACGAAAACGGCTCGTATTAATACAGCTGTTGGAGAGGCTGATAAGTCTATCAAAGTGGATAAAAAGCATAATTTCAAAGTAGGCGATATTCTCGCTTACGGATCGAAAGGTTATGCTATCACGAAAATAGATCAGTCCAATGCCGGTTATGATGCTATCACGGTCCCGACCGCTTTAGGCGCTATCGCTGTAGGCGAAGTCGTGTTCGAGGGAGACAAGGCCGGTGACGATGGAGTTAAGTTCAAATACTCACCTGTCCTATTGACGGGTACTACTATGGACGTAATAGAAGGAGATAACCATCTCGTCGACGGTGTAGTTCGTGGGTCTGTCCGTGAGGCCGCAATTGATGCCGCCATCTCCGAAGAGATCAAAAAGCTCCTTCCGTTGATTCGTTTTGTTTAATCCGCAAAAAAGTAATAGATAATGAAACAATCATTAATACAGGGCCTTACTGAAAAGGACATGAAAGCGGTAGTCGATACGTTTACGCTCAATTCCTTTTATTGGCCGACTCTTTTCCCTTTGAAATTTACTCCTACTCTGACATGGAAGGAGCTCCGGACTAAATTTAGTGTTCCGGTGATTGCCGACGTTGTGGCTTTTAACTCGAGAGCTCCTCGTAAAACACGTCGGGTTGTATCTCGTAATCAGGGTGATATTCCAAAGATTGAGGTCGCTTACGACAAGGAGGAGACCGACATTAACGAGTACAATCAATTAGTACATTACGCCGGTACAGAGGAAGGGCAAAAAGCCCTCCTGGACTGGATCTACGACGATCCGGAGGCCTGTTGGAATGGCGTTAACGGTCGTATCGAATGGTTGGCCCTTCGTGCGTTTTCGACTAACAAGATTATTCTCAACTCGCAGAATAACGAGGGTATCGTTACGGAGGAGGCCGTACGGTTTGGTATCCCCGAGGACCAGCTCTCCGGTGTAGATGTAACCTTTAGAGAGCATGCAGATACGGCGAAACCTATTACCAAATTCAAGGCGTTGAAGAAAGCCGGGAAAAAGAAGGGTGTCATTCTCGCTCATGCTTTTTGTAATCAAGAAACATTCGACGACATTGTCGCAACGGCCGAAGTACAGAAATTTTGTGCCGGTTGGGTATCTAAAGTTACGGAGACCGAGACGATTCCGGATCTTGATGCCTTTAACAAAGTCATGGCTAAAAATAAGCTATTCCAGTTCCATATCATCGAATCTCTTGTAACTGTACAGATCAAGGGTGTTGATACGGTTGTCGAACCTTTCGAAGATGGAGTTATCGTCTTTACTCCGGACATCGTACAAGGTAATACTTTCCATGCTCCGTTAGCGGACGAATCGGTAAAGGATAGCGTAGCAATGAAGGTTAAGCGTTCTCATGTATTGATTAAGAAGTTCTCGGAAGAGGATCCGGTCGTTGAGACGACCAAAGGTTTGGCGAACGCTTTCCCCGCATGGGGTAACGCTTGTAAGGCCTTCTTAGTCGATACGTTGAATACTAAGTGGGAAAAATAAAAAGGCTCCGGTTATGACAAATTATCAAGCAGTTAAGGCCGATTTACTAAGATATACAGTCTCAAAGATTGCTATCGAGAAAGCGTTAATCCTTGCCGGTTTGGATCCGATAAAGGAGTTTGCCTTAGTCGATCAAGCCAAAGTCGCTAAGATTGTCGTGAAACTCCTCCGGGGGTGTGTAACGATCAAATCGGAAAGTGACGGAGGATCCTCACAATCTTTTGGAGATTCCGGGGATTTGATCGCCTATATCCGTTCTTACGCTTCCGACAATGATCTAGACTATATGGTTAGTGATTTGTCAACCGGTGATTTTATTAATGATTGCTCAGACCGTTGGTAACTATGCCCTACAAAAATACACTTTATATCAACAATCTGCCAGACTCCGAACGTAAGGAGAACGGCGATTTTATCTCCTCTGAGTCTGAAAATTGGATCTTGGTTTCTGAATGTGACGAGATACCCTCAGACAAGGGGAGGACGATAACGGGGGCGGATGGGGTAAATCATGTTTACCAATCCATCTTATTGACTCCCGAGGATTGCCCTACTATCTATCCGGATACGCCTATAAAGGTTGTCTCCGAGGATGGGGAGACGATCCTAGAAGGGACGGTAAAGCGCTTTAAGTCTTATAACCAAAATTGTAAGATATGGGTATAGTTCCAAAATATACACGACAGGAAATAAAACAACTCCTGGCAAGGCGTATTGAATTTATCAATCGAGCAATCATTTTGCAATTGCAAAGGCTTGGTGAGAAATGTGTAAATCATGCGAGAGAGATCGATAAGACAATCGGTTTTGAGGATCAAACCGGAAATCTCCGCTCGAGTATTGGATACGTGATCTACTTGAACGGGAAACCGATGGGGGAGAATTTCGAGAAAGTAAAAGGCGGTGACGAAGGAATAGAGAAGGGTCGGAAATTAGCGAAAGAGGTCGCCGGAAAGTATCCTCGAGGGTTTCTCCTCGTAGTCGTTGCCGGTATGGAATACGCGCTTTATGTAGAAGCAAATAACCGTGATGTCCTCACCTCGGCCGAGCACTTGGCAGAGAAAGAACTCCCGGGCATGCTAAAACAGATTGACGATAAAATTAAACGTAAATACGGATGATTACGACAGCCGAAATAGTAGATATGATTTGCGAGTATCTCTCCGGATCCGCTTTGAAAAAAGCGATAACGGGAGATATTTATCCGCTTAAAAAACCGGATGATTCTAAGCTAGAGGACGTTGTTGTCTGTACTATTGATTTATCTAATGAAAGCGTTCAGCGTTCAACTATCAACGTAAATATTTATGTTCCGGAGATCCCGGTAAGAATTAATCCTTAATTCCGCAACACTATTATAAAATATTTTTTTTAAGTACCTGAGCAACAAA